>JAEHJW020001664.1_pt1 | contig 31537 bp, 41 predicted proteins | sample 9271431 | NCBI WGS metagenome assembly JAEHJW02 | reverse complement strand
ACTGCGCCGCCGCCCGTGAGTATCTTACCCGCGCGACCTAGCAGCCCCCGAGGCGTAGATGGCCTCGAACGCCGACTGCGCCGCTGCGCGATCAGTAATCACGACGGCCTTCCCGCCACCTCGTCCGAGCTCAGTTCGGCTGTGAAGCGCCGCGACGGTCGCTGCATGCGGACTCAGCCCGCGGAGGAGCACCGTGAACTTGCGCCAGGTGATCGTTGGGAGGACCAGCTCGAGGTCGATGCTGTACTCCCGCCGGAAGTCACTCTCGATGAGCGCCCAGTCCTCGATCAGGTCGAAGCGGTCGTCGCCCGCCCGCGGCGGGCTCCCCGGTTTGGGGGTGTCACGCCGGCATACATGTTGAGGACCATCTCGATGAGCTCAGGCATCTCGTCCAGGGTGACGGCACCCTCGCGCAGGATCTCGCGAAAGTGCTCTGTACCCCCGAAGAGCTCGGCGCCCATCCGCTCGATCTCGCCCATCGTCGGCTCGCGATCCGGGTCTGACGCATTCATGCGGATGAGGTCGAGCGCCAGGGCCGCGGGCAGGGACGGCGGGAGCGCGTACGTTCTGCCGCCCAGCGCGAGCATCACCGGCTCCTGCTTCTGCTCGGCACGGAAGGCGTCGAAGTCGATCGTCTTAGCCACGCTAACTCCTCTCAGAAGTGTAGTTCAAGACCTCCGACCGGTAGTCGGTCGTGAGCCGCTGGCGGCCGCTCTCATCGGCCCCGAGCGGGAATGGACTCGCGTTAGTCGCGAGGATGAAGACAGCGTAAGTGCCGTCGGGTAGCGTGAGGTTACGCTTCCCGTGGAGGAAGGAGTAGACAGCGGCACTCATCTCACGAGCCCACGCGCCGTCCTGCTCGGAACGAACGATGACCTGGAACTCCACCGGGTCATAAGGGAGCCGAGAGTCGGCCTCAGGACCGAGCTGCGTGTATACCGCGACCGCCCTATCAGGCGATGCAGGCATGTAATCTACGAAGACATTAGCCTCGGCCCCGTCACTGTAGACGAGCCCGGCAACGGTGCCGATGAGGGCCGCGATGCCGTCGATCACTTCATGCCCTTCTTCTTCGCGAACTTGATCTTGAAAGCATCCCCGAACCAGCGAACGATGTGAGGTCGCGATGACACCGCGGCCTTGCGTAAGTACTGCACCCGCCGCCCGCCCCTGATGTGTAGCTTACGGTCCTGATGAAGTTTCGCGGCGTACGGCGTGTCGTAGTAGACACTCGCCCTATCGTGGTACACGTCGATCGCCCCGCTGCCCAGTAGTACACCGGTGTCCAGCGGGACTATCATGTTACTCGCGGCGAGAACCTCACGGGCGGCGCGGAGCAATCCATCGTATTGGCCGTCTTCGGCGGCACGACGCGCCTCGATATCGCGCCACACGACCTTCATCGAGGCGGCCATCAGCCCACGAACCTCGAGAGTCCCAGCTCCCAGTGTGTCGGACGTCGCGTGTCGGGCGATGCGTAGGCCGTGACTACACGATAGACGCGACCCTGCCACGCGACCCGTGACTCGATCAAGACGGGACCGCTCTCGGGCCGTACCTGCGCGAGGAGCTCGAGAGTCACAGCGCGACCCCGCGTGTCCGTCACGAGACGACTCGTCTCCTGGACACTCGCGCGCACAACGCGCGCATCAGCATATACCGGTCCGTGCGAGCCAGAGCCACGGAAGTCCTGGATGCTGATCGTCTCGCGGAGCGCGAAGGTCGGGACCCGCACTAGATCGCCCCGGCGCCCGACCACAGGAGGCCGCCGCGCCTGAGCGTCCGGGCCGCGCGTTGGCCGAGCCGCGGCGGGAGCTTCCCGATCATGAGGCGGCCCGACTGGAGCATGCCCGTGAGGCCGACCACGTCCGACTCCTCGCCGACCTCGAGCCAGGCCTCCACCTGGTCGCAGGTCGCGTTCGCGAGGAGGTCCTTGGCAGCCTGCGTCCCGCTAGCGAAGACGGCGGCGCTGCGCCCGAGTGTCGCGTACTCAATGAGCTCGCTCGCCTTCATGAGGAGCTGTGTTGCCTCCGGATCCGCCGGAGCCGTGTAGGCGGCGGAGAGTCGGGCGACGAGCTGGGCGCGGGTGGCGTAGGTATCGCTCATGATAGCCAGATCCTACCACCTGGATACACCGACGCCCCGCCGAGGCGGGGCGTCCTGAGTGCGTCTGGTGCGCCTTGAGGGCTACGCGTAGGTGACCGCTCCACTGACGCGGAGGGCTGCCTGCCAGGCGGCCGGGTCGTTGTTCCCACCGCCGGCGAGGGTGACCTCGGCCGACGCCATGAACGTAGACGTGTTGCCGCCCGGAGACGTGATCCTAAACTGCCCGAGGCTCGCGAGACCGAGGGCATTAGCGAGGGTCTCGACGGCCGCCTGGCCCGCGTCGCGCGTGCCGGTGGCGACATCCTCGAGCGCAAAGCCAGCGAGCGTCCACGACTCGCCTCGCTCGGCCTTGATGTGCTCTGATCGACCGTTGCTGTTGAAGTCCGTAGTCTCGGCATCCGTACTCGACGGTGAGTGCGTGAGCGTGTTGAGCCCGCCGATACCGGTCCAGACCGGCACGGCGACGGAGCCCGTGTTGATCTCAATGGTGAGGTCACGGGCGAGGAACTTCGTAACTGCCATGCTGCTCCTGCCCGGGTTACCGGAGGGCGGCGACGGTCACGCTGGTGACCGCCGAGAAGTCGACGTAGACCTTCCCCGCGTCGACTCCTGAGGGCTGATTGTAGAGCGCTGGCGGGAATGGTCCGATGAGGCGCTCTCCGCCGTTAGGCACGGCAACGACCTTGTCCGTGACGGGCTCGCCCATCAGTGTCCCGCCTGTCTGGATCGTGACATTGATCGAAGCGGCGCCTGCGTTCTTGACGTGGATGTATACCTCGCCGTCTCCCGGGATCATGTGCCCGTCGAGCGGCGCGGCCGTGTACGCGGGGTTGAGCCCCTCGTCTACAATGGTCTGGACGGCGAGGTCGGTGCGGGCCATGGCCTACTCCACCCTCGCCTTTCGGCCGCGCTTGAGCGCGACCGTGGACTCGGTCGTGATCAACACCGCCGTCTCCGGAGCCGCGGCGCCCTCGAGCGCGGCTGCCTCAGGGTCGGGCGCATCGCTCTCGTTCGCGTCATCAGTGACTGTCTCGTCGAGGGTCTCTTCAACGGCCTCGACCGCCGCGCCGCTCTCGGCAATGCCGAGGTACGGGTTCTCTAGAGCAAAGACACGAACGCGCCTAGCGTCGGCCTCCTGCTCGACCTCGAGCTCGCCGTTCACGAAGGCATAGGCGCGACCGCCCACACCGATCATGACGTCGGCGAACTCATCAGGTGTGTTGAACGTAGTCATCGCGCTCCTTTCAGGCACCGGGGTGGGAGCCGGAGACCGCCGTAGGGCGGCCTCCGGGTCACTCAGACCCGCGTGCGTTAGCCCGCGTTGGTGATCTTCGCGTGCTTCCGCTCGTTGCCGTACTCGAGGCCGATCTCGCCGTAGATCTGCGAGCGCTCGGCGCTGCCGACCTTAGCGAGGGGCTCCACGAAGAGGAAGCCCTTCCCGGGGATCTCGAGCATGACGGGCGCGATGTCCTCGAGGCTCGCGAACACCAGGGTGCCCGCGGGCATCTGCCGGTCCATCATGATCGACAGCGGCCCAAAGTCAGTCTCGATGACGGACAGGTTGACCCCGCCGACGTCCCGAGACGTCTCCTTGTAGTTGCTGTCGGTGATGAGGGCCGTGGTCAAGCGCCGCTTCTGGAGCGGACCGACGATAGCCACGCGCGTCTCGCCGAGGGCGAGGCCGCCGTTCTCGTAGGCCAGTTGCATCGCGTTCCCGATAGACTCCTGCGAGACTTTCGTGTAGCGCGAGATGCGCGAGCCGGTAGTGATCGCCGTGGTGAAGTCAATGACCGCCCCGCCACGGGTCGCCGAGAGCTGGAACGTAGTCGTGCTCGGAACCGTGACCACGAAGTAGCGGGTCGCGACAGCCAGTCCGGCACCGCCATTGAGGACGGTGAACTGGAGCGAGTCGCCGACCGCCAGGCCGTGGGCCGTCGCCGAGGTGATGAGGTTCGTGGCCTCGACGCCGGTGATGTCACCGCCGTTGTCGACCTCGGAGATGAGCGCGATGGCATTGGTCGCCACTGCCTGGAGCAGGCCACGGGTCTTGCGCGGGGTGAGGTTGTCCGCCGGCTCGGCGAAGGTCCCATTGATGAAGGACCAGTTCGTGTCGAGCGCGACGCTCTTGAGCGCCTGCTTCAGCTGCCAGTCCATCTCGTCGAGCACCGGGTTGGAGCCCTGGACGAGGACGGAGGCATCGAGGCCCGCCGTCGCAGCGATCTTGGTGTACGACACCTCGACCGCCTCCTGGATGATCTGAAGGACATTGCTCGCGTTCTGCCTGACGCGGGACTCCGCCGTCGGGGCATTTGCACCCTCGAGGCGGCTCGCCCGATCGCCCGGAGCTCGGAGATCGTAGAACTCCCACTCGAAGCGCTTGGCCTTGGTGGCCTTGCCGCCGGTCAGCCCGCCGATGGCGGACAGGAACGGCGTGTCCTCCGGGGAGATGCCGAAGAGCTCCCCCACGAAGTTGGGCAGGTTGAAGGTCGTGCCCTGACCTGTGATGCCGGCCATGTTCTCCTTGTCTCGCGGGATGCGGACCCGCTACCGTGTTGGTCGACTAGCGACCCGCTGCTTTGGCGAGCTTGAGGCGACGGGCAGCGTCCCAGTCCTTCTTGCCTTCCGCCTCGCGGATCTTCTCGTCGAGCGTCGTCTGGTCATTGCCGCCGAACTCGCCGCCGCTGGCCCCCGGCGCCCTCACCTTGACCAGGAACGGCTTGTCCTTGAGGAGCTTCGCGACCGCCTCCTTGGCGCCCTTCACGTCTTCACCGTCGATGGTGACGGCGTCGGACCCGTTCAGGAGCGCGACCACCGTGTCGGTGTCCGCGGCGTTCTGGCTCGCTGCCTCCGCCATGATCGCGGCCCGGATGAGGATCCGGTCGGCACGGGCGTTGGCGTCCTTCGCCTTCTGCTCCGCGGCCTCGCGCGCCTTCGTCGCCCTCTCGAGCTCGGTCTGGTTCGCTGCCTCGAGCTTGTCGAACTCCGCCGCCTTGCGGAGGACCTCAGGGTCCGGCTTCTCCCGTGCCAACCGCGTCGCGATAATCGCGTCAAGCTCGGCCTGGGTGAAGGTCTTGGCGTCGGTGCTCCCGGCGGGGGGCGTCGTGCCTCCCTGCGGTGGTGTCACGCCCGCGAGTGGTGTGCTCGCAGATGACGTGCCTCCGTCGCCCGTCGTGCCGTCCGCGGGCGGAGTCATAGTTCCCGGCATCTTCTCTCCTCTCAGGATTGACCGCAGCCGTGCGCGTCACAGCAGAGTCTACCCGATCTCAGAGAATGCGTCGAACGACTACGCGGGCAGCTTTGCTCCCGGGTTCATGGGAGGTGGCGGGGCGCCGTTGGCCGAGCCTTCCTTGGCGGTCACCGGGAACTTCGATGTGGCCGCGGGGTCACCATCGAGAGGACCGAACGTCCCGCCTGACAGGGTACCGACGGCAGGCGCCGGCTTCGCGACCTCAGCCTCGTCCTTGATCTTCACGACCTCGGCCTTCACCTCGTCGCTCGACCAGTCGGGATGAAGGATGCGGACACGAGTCTCGATGCTCGCCGACTCAGCGGTCTTCATGGCGAGAACCGTCTGCGCGAGCTCGAGCGGATTGTCGATGATGGAGTCAGTCATGAGGACGGTCGGACGCACCGGCTCGACGCCGCTCTGGAAGACCTCGGCGTCGATCTTCGCCATGTGGTAGAGGACGTTGCTGAGCGCGACATTCCACCATGTCGCCTTGCGGCGGAGGGTGAGGAGCGTCTTGTGCTCACTCACGCGGAGTGCGCTCGCACTCGACCGCAGGTTGCTCTCACCCGTGCCCAGGGTCGCGGGCGTGTACCCAGCATTAGAGACGATCCGCTCCACGAGATCGTGCGCGGTAGCCCTGTGCTCGGCATGGCGGATCTGGAACTGGTGTGCCATCATGGACCGCGCGTCCTGCGACACGACAGGTTCCATGTCCATGCCGACATAGATCTCCTGATCGATGTCAAAGGCCTGGTTACCGTCGGCATCGGGACGGAGGTACTCGTTCGGGACGATGATCCGGGCCTTCGCCAGCCGCACGTCGCGCATCCACGAGGCGTAGGTCTCGTCAAGGGCGTCGAGAAGCGTCTCACTCCCCTGGATGTCGGCCACTCCGAGACCCGACGCGCGCCAGAGGCGGTTCGGGCGGATATTCGGGATGTACTCGACATCGAGCTCGGGAAACGGAAGCTCCACGCGGGCCCCGAGTGTCGCTGTGGCAAGGTGCGATGCAAGCCCGACCGGGATGCCGAGATTGAACTCGGTCCCCTGGTAGAGTCCGTTGAGGACGACTGCCCTGCGGCCCTCACCCGCGCCCTCTACCTCGTGCCGTTCGACGTGGCGCAGGACCCTGTGGCCCTCCGTCTCGATGACCCTGTGAAAAGTGACCGCCGTGAGAAAGCCCCACTTGAACTCGGGAATGGCCATGTCGCTCTGCGCGATGCCGAGCAGCGGCACATCCCGTAGGTCCTCGTCCCAGACGGGGTAGATATACACCCCACCAATGGCGGCGGCGGTCTCGGCGGCCTCCACGAGGCGCGCGAAGAAGTCGCCTTTCTCAGCGATCTCGAGGAAGCGGGCCTCGGCTTTATCCTCGGGCGCCGCGAGCGGCGCTGTCGGGATGGGCTTAAGCTTGGGCAACGCCGGGCCGAGCGACTCAGGAGCGGCGCCCCCACCCGTCGGGTGCAACTGGGGGGCAACCCCCATCGCCTTCACGGCCGCCTCATGGTCCGCCAACTTCTGCGCGTTCTCGGCCTCGACCGCCACCGCCTGCTCAGCGATGAGCGCATCCATCTCACGAGTCGCTCGAACACGAATGACGGGCGGTTCACCGAAGAGGAGCGCGCCCGATACGCCCGCCAAGTCGGACGCGACTGGGACATGGAGGAGCGCGCGCTGCGCGCCGTCGATGCCCGCCCGGGCGCGCGACCAGAACCGCCACCACGGCACGGGTGCCGAAACTTGACTTCCCTGCCGGGAAGCATACACGTCCATGATGCGGGTGGGCTCGCCGCTATACCACGCCGCCCACTCCCGCATTTTAGCATACGGTCCAGCCATATGAACTGGCGGCCAGGCAGTGTTCGCGAGCGGAAGTGGCATGACTAGATCCTACGCGACGTGCGAGCGGAGAGCAGCTTCCACCTGAGTGACGAACTTGCACGCCGGGTCAGGGTCGAACTGACGATGGTGCATTAGGAGCGCCACTACCAGCGACTGGAGGTCAGACTTCTTGACGACGCCTGCTTCCCACTCCTCGAGAGTGAGGACTTCAGTCACGTCGTGCTCCTCGACCCCCTGCGGGATACCATCGACGTGGACCCATCGCTCGAGACGGCTCCGCGCGACGGTCGTGCCGTCGACCGAGCAGACCATCGTCACCAGGGCTCACCAGCCCTCGGCGGCCCTATCAGTGAGGTAGATCGGCATCCACATGGTCTGCGCCCGCTCGGGCGTCGTGATCCACATGGCCTGCGCGGCGCCGTCGGGGTCGGGCGGGAGGTTGAGGCCGAAGGCGTACTCGTCATAGCCCTTCAGCGTCCCGCCCATGATCACACCGGGGATGTTGATGAGCTGGTGCATGTGCCCGAGGATCATCGTGGTCATCGGCACGCCGGCGATGTCCTGCCGCTTCCCCTTGCGGTGGGCGCCGAGGGACAGGGGCGCGAACGCGCCCGAGATGCCCGTGCCTCCCTTGAACTGGTCGCCGTGCGTGAGGAGGTAGTTGCGCCCGTAGACCTCGATGTTCATGTCCATCGAGGTGGACACGTTGACGACGACTCTAGAGCCGCGGTCGACGAGGCGGTCGCGAACGACCGACCAGAACAGCCACTCAAAGTTGTCGTAGACGCGCCCCTTGAAGACGGGCTTCTCCTGCATGCGCCCGTGATTGCCGACCACGGCGTCTACCTCGACGCGGCCGTCGTACTCGCGGTCGAGCATCTCGAGGCCCGAGATGATTGGCTCCTGCGCGTTGAGGACCGTCTGGAGGATGCGCTCGTAGTTGCTCGCCGTGAGCTCCTCGTGGATCTCGCCCGTGAAGAGATCGCCCGTCGCCGGGATGATCAGTCCCTCGAGCTCGACTCCGTTGACGTACGCCCGGGGGAGCTCGACTATCTTGCGGAACCACCGCTCCACGCGAACCTTCGCGATGGCCTCGTTGAAGGCATTGAGGCCGAGCACCTCGTCGGGCTTGACTACCTCGCCGAGGTGCCAGTCCGTGGCCTGCGCCATCTGCGTCGCGCGGTGCCCGTGGCCCGGGTGCTCCTTCGCGCGCCAGTCCGCGACGCGGACGGGCTCACGTCGGGCCGAGTCATAGAAGCCCGCGATCTTCTTGAGCTCCTCGAGCTCCTTCGACGTAGCCTCGAGTTCGAGGCGCATCTCGCGGTTCTCGCGACGGGCGGACGTCTCGGCCTCGAGACGCTCGATAGGTGTCGATCCGGTCATCTGTGGCCTCGTGCTCGGTGCGTATCTACCGACGACTCGCCAATAGTCTGGCCATTGTACTCGTTAGTCCCGTCGACTGCGTGAGCATTGACCTCGGCCATGATCTCCGTGGCGACCATCTCGGCCCCGAAGCGGCGATCGGCGATCGCCTTCTGCCACTCCTTCCTGTCCTCCTCGGGCAGAGTCGCGAGCCACGCGCACACACGGCACTCACTGAGTCGCTTGCGCTCCTCTAGTCTCTGCATCGGTGTCGTCATCGTCACTCCTTTCGAATGTCGCGCGGGACCACCCACCGTCGGGCAGCCCACCAGTTCAGGAAACGTTGCCACGTAAATGGTAACCTCGTGTAGGCGAGCCAGAACGCGTCGTCGCACCTGGCGACCTGCTCGTCGAGCGCGGCCTGTACCTGCGACGGGTGCTCGACCCCGAAGACAGCGATGACGGGCGCGGGGTAGGCGACCTCGCCCCATAAGAACCGCTCATGGCGAACCTCGGCCTCACTCCTCACGGCGCGCCCTCTGCCACTTCATCCAGCAGTCGGGGCACCCGAGCGAATACGACGGCGCGGCGCCAGAACGGATCCGAGCGCTGGTATCGACCGAGATGAACTTCCCGCAGAGCATGTACTCACAGTGCTCGGGGGACTCGATGTGCCACACCTCGCGCGGCGACTGCTGGATGAAGAAGGTCGCGCGTCCGCCGCCGAAGAGCGAGGCGAAGCTCACGCCGGCGCTCGACCGACATGAAAGCGACCGCACCGCGTGCATGCATAGTGCACGACACTCTTTCCGTCGTCCCGCATCCGCGCGGCTACCCTCCGAGCTATCTTCTCGTCAGGATACGCCTTCTTCCTCGAGCATGCCCACTCAGTCGAGGCACCCGGGTAGTCCGTCCTGTCAGTCACGCTCATGCCCGGGTGTCCGCGTCTCGTCCAAGGATGACCCGCACGAGACCGGGGTTCTCACGCAGCGTGTGGAGGAGGAGCGGCGCGAGCATCGAGACGATCTTCTCCTCGAGGTCGTCATCAGCCTCGGTCGTCGCGTGGAACGGCGGGATGCGCGCAGTCCCGATGATCGCGTGGAGCACCTCGTGAAGGAGGACCTCCCGGGCCTTGTCGTCGGCCATCCCATCCGGGCCGCGGAGCGAGATGACGAGCCGCTGCCGATCGCAGTGACCCATCGCGTCCGTCGAGTCGTTGTCGTCCGGGTTGAGCTGGGCAGTCGGGTGTGGCTGGACCCTAACGATGAAGGTCTGCCCAAGGACCTCAATGGCGGCGGGGATGCTCAGTGCCACGACTTCTCCTCCTCGTAGTCCCGCAACCCCTCCGGCGGGTCCGCTTCTGCATCGTAGTAGCGGTCGATATTGTCCCGGGCCGGGCACACGCCCGGTAGCCGATCATGAGGCTGCAACTGCGCCGCACATGTGCACGGCGCGAGTGGATCATGCGCCACGGAGCGCCGCCTGGACCGACTCCCATCGGTTCGCGTTGAGATGGCTCCCCGGGCGGTGCGCCCCGACCAGCTCGTTGACCCGCGAGAGCGACACGCCCAGCCTCTCGGCCGCCTGCTGTTTCGTGATCCCGTTGTCGTCTAGGAAGGCCTGCACCGCCTCAGGCGCGATGCGCTCGATGTTCGACGCGACCGACCGACCGACGGCGCTCTGAGTGGACCTGGGAGCGCCTGGCGCCGGCCTCGGCGTTCGACCGCGCGCGGGCTTGGGGAGGAAGAGACCGAGCTCGTCCTCGCGCTGCCACCAGTCATCGGGCCGGGACTTCCGGTCGATGAGCCACAGCGTCGGGTCCGGGTCGCTCGTGACACTCGGGTGGTGCCACACGTCGAGCTCGTCAGGCGAGTCTAGGATGGCGTCGACTTCCTTCCGCCGCTGGACCTGGATGACCCGGACGCCCGGGACCCCGGTGTCGTAGCCGGCATACTCGCCGGGCGTCCCCTCGATGCTCATCCGCGCCCAGTGGGCGATCCACTTAGCGGACGCGGACGGCACCGCCTTCCCGAGTTCATCGGGCTTGTTGCGCTCGACGAGGACGCGCATGCTCCACGTATCAGGGATGGACATGAGGCGCGCTGCCTCGCGGAAGGTGAGCGGACGCGGCGCGGTCGGGTGGACGGCCCGGTCGAGCGACGCCGCGACGACCACGCCGAACGGCCTGTCGCCGCGCCATCGGACGGGGCTGAAGGGGTCGGTCGAGTACCAGTGGCTGTAGACGTCGCCACGCGGGAAGCGCTTGGTCTCCCTGATCTGCGCCTTGATCCACATCCCGGGCGGGCTGAGGAGCTGCTCCTCGGTGAGGTTGTCAGGGAGGCGCGTCCCCTGCTTCCAGTCCTGTCCCTGCCCGTGGAGCCAGTCGATGGTCTCGGTGATGCGCTGCGTCGAGCGGGTGCGCCGGGTCTGGTGCCCCCAGTCTGCGTCGCCGTCCACCTCGTCATCGCCGAGGTCAGCGAGGACCTCCGCCATCGACCGCGGCTCCACGAAGTTGAGCCCGACGCCGAACGGCTGGAGGTGCGCGACGAAGAAGTAGCGCGGGCGGATCACGTCACCGCCCACGAGCGCGGCATTCATATTCACGTGCGTCAGCGAGTAGTCCAGACCCGACGCGTCACGGAGTCGCGACCAGAGGCTCTCCATCCAGTCGCGCCCGAGCTTGAAAGCAGGGCCGACGGACTCCATGACGACGACTCGCGGCTTCACGCGAGCGGCGTAGTCCACGAACCACTGCATACAGATGTTGATCTCGGCGTCCGCGCCGCGGTACGTGGTGCCGGTGTGCTCGTACACCTTCGTGTTGACCGAGCTCAACTGGCTGAAGCCAGAACACGGCGGACATCCATAAACTAGGTCAACACGTTCAGAAGGCAGGTCCCACTGGTCGGGCGGGGCGACCTGCGCCTCAACCCACGGCATATTGTATAGCATCGAGTCGACACCGAAGCCGCCGAACTTAGCGGGCTCGCGCTTGGCGATCACGTCGAAGCCGGCTTGGTCCACGCCGGCAGCCATACTACCGGCGAAACCCATGATGTCGATGGCGTTGAGGGTCACAGACGGGGTCTCCATGTGTTGCGCGGGGGTACGGGCGTCCCCGCTACGGCTTTCCTGCTGCCGGCCGCGACCCCTCGTGCGGCTGCCGTCGAGGATCGAACGATACCACGTCCGCCCGATCTTGGCTCAGCGACTTCAGCGTCGATGAGTCGGCGGCGACGAAGACAATGTCACAGTGGCAAGACGCCGTAGCACCTCGTCGGCAATCTCTCTCGGCGTCCAGTCACGCCAGTCGAGACTCATCCACTCACCCCGCTCCTGCGCCGCGAGATTGGCCTCGTCCATGCTACGCAGCACCTCGTCGAGTCGCCCCGCGATCTCGGACTCTCGGGCGGCGACGGCCTCGGCAACGAGCGTGGGGACGTCTCGACGGATCACGTTTGCGGCAGCATTCCAGCCACGACCGTAGCCACGGCTGTAGTCGTCCTCCTCCCCGTCCTCGGGGGACCACTCCATCGGCTGGGCGTATTCGAGCAGTCGCTTTGCGATCGGGGGTAGGTCAGTCATCGAAGCTCCTCCTCTGTCAGCTACGTGATTGTCGCGCTGAGACAATCTCAGCCCAGCGGTCGATGCCGGTGTCGGTGACGCGAAAACGGGCGTCGCCCGCGTCGCGCGCGAGGATCTCGATGGTACCCGTCGCGTGGAGCTCCCTGAACTCCGCGCGAGTCACGTCGACCGACTTGTGCATGAGCGCCCGGGACATCTCCTCGAACTGCTCGGCGTGGATGATCAACGCGCCCGTCGCGACACCGCTGCGGTGAGTGACGTGCTCAACCAGCCACTCGATCATCGTGAGTCGCGGATTGTTACGCCCACCCCCCGCCTTACAGTCGCGTAGGCGACCCATGGCGGCGGGATCTATAACGTCGAGGTCATCACCGACGCGCCAGGAGGTGGTCATCGAAGTGTCTCCTTCCGCGGCCCGAACGCCTCATCCAGGACGCGCTTCTCGCAGGTGGGGCAGTAGGCGTAGTGGACGCCGTTAGTGTCGATGGCGGCCCGGCGGTCGCATCCTTTCGTGTTGCAGGCGCGCGACTCCACGTCCTTAGTCTCAGGAGTTACGGGCATCTCAGTGATCCTTCTCGCAGTCCCATTTGGAACAGCCTTTCCCATCCGGGCAGTGGTCGTTGTTGCGCATCCTCGCCTCGAGCTCGCTGAGTACCGCGCGACGCGCAGCCGACGAGATGCGCGGGTCGCTCGATATGCGGCGGAGGAGAGAGTCCGGAGAGGTGGCGAGTCGCTTACCCATCGTCTTCACTTTCCTGTGCGTCTCGGCCAGGCGGCCTCACGGTCAACGATACGGGGCACACGAACGTTTGTCCACAGCTGAAGTGCACGGCTTCAATCTCACCGCCGGCGGTGCTTCGCCTTCTTTGGGTTCGGACGGAGCGCGAGGTTCCTGGTGAGCGGGACCGCGAGTCCCTGGGCGTGCGCCCGGCGCTCGATGTCCTCCACAAACGCGCGCGCGACACCGGGGTCGCGCGACTCACGGGCGCCGTCCTCGCGCCGGACCCTCCCCGACGCCCTCAGATGAGCCAGGAAGTTCCTGTCCTCGGCCGCCTGCGCGCGCGCTTCCAGCGGCAGTTCCTCGAGGGCCAGGGCCTCCTGGAGCATCGTCATCGGTACCCTCGCTTCCGCAGGATGTGGAGGACGTTCACGGTCAAGCGCGCGATCTCGTCATCTGTGAGCACAGTATCGCACGACGACAGCTCACCGGGGCCTAGATCGCGAAGGCCTAAGTCACGAAGACGGTCGGCGACACTGATCGGCGGAGGCGCGGTCGCCGCGGGTCGCTCATAGGGCCCGTGACCGCACTCACAGCACCGAGTGGGGTCACTGTGGGCAGGGTCGCAACAGTCGATCGAGTGAACGTGACTGAAACCCGTAGATCGCGCGGGACACTGCGCTCTCCACCACCCGCCGGACTCGTCAACTAGCGCCATCTCACAGCGGTCGAATGCCCAGGGCCGTCAAGCGCCGCTCGACGCGACGCTCCTCACGGGCGCGGCGCCTGGTCTTCGGCGCCTGGACCACGGCGAGGAGCGCGCGGCGCGTCGACCGCGTGACGCGACGGTCCGTGAGGACGCGACCGAGGCCCGAGTCGGGCATGAAGCCCATCCGCGGGTACCGCTTCGCCTCGATAGCCTCATTAGCCCTCTGGACTTCAGTATCGCGCACACGGGTCGCAACGGCTGAGAGGTTCCGCGGCTTCAACCCCGTCCACACCGGGCCGCGCAACTGCGCACCAGTCAGCGCGTGCGTCGCAGCATACTCAACGAGTGAGCGGACGCCGCGCTCAGCAGCTTTCTTCACATCGCCTCCTAGTGCTCAACATCGGCTCGATCACGGAGAGTCATCGGCCACGCGACCACCTGCGGGCGCGTCGTCAGACCACCGTGCACGACGACGAGGGCGTGGTCCCGACCAGCGAGTCCAGTCAGTCGCGCGATCACCATGACAACGTCCGCGTCGAGACTCTCCACGGGTGCGCGGTTCACGGCACGCGGTTGACTAAAGAGCGCGGAAGGGGGCCACCGACGGGTCGTCATCACCAGTGGATCATACCCGGGGAAACAACTCTCGGCACACTGGAGTTCAGCGGATCCCGGCGGTCTCTCACCGGAGCGTGACGCTCTCCGCCCCGATATCGAGCGACGCACCGGTGAACGGGTCGGTCCAGGTCTGGCCCGGCTGGAGCGGGAGGGGCGTGATGAGCCACGACTGCGCATACCCAGGTTGTACCCCGGTCTCGGCGTGGAGCATGACCCCCGGCCCTGGGCCGTCTGTCCGGCGCTCGATCCAGAGACGCGACCCGAGGCCGCGGTCCCAGACGAGCGCGTCGCCCGTCGCGAGCGACGCGAGCGGGTACGTACCGCCGCGAGCGACCGCGCGCCCCTCAAGCCATCCTAGGGCGCTCTGCATCGGCGCCGGCGGGGCTGCGAAGGCCGCTCCCATGATAGACCAGCTGTCGCCGTACTCGAAGATGTAAGTAGGCTGCTCACCGGGCGCCGTCAGCGCGGCCGAGTGCGAGTGAGCCATGCCGAGCGAGTGCCCGAGCTCGTGGGCCGCCATCTGAGCCCCGGTTCCGTTCCGCGCTAGGAGCTCCGCGTCAATAACGACGAGGGACGCCCCGTCTGTGATCGTGAAGAGTGACGGCAGAAGGCAGCCCGGGTAGCGGCCAGACGGCCGCGCTGCCACGAGGACCGCGTCCCAGGCGCGCGAGCGCCCGAGCGGCGTGCGGAGAGCCACGCGGGCGAAGCGCTGGGCGACGCCGCCCGTGCCGACCGCGCACAAGCGCTCCTCGGTGCATGCACCCGTGCACGACCTGATCGTCACGGTCGGCGCGTACTCAAAGACCATGCGGACACGGCCCCTAGAGGTCGCATCCCAGAAAGCTGAAGCGCGCCTGAGACTAGCTCTCGAGGCGGGGCTGACTGAGACGGCGGGTCCGTCCGACGCTCTCTCCGCGACGACCAAGACCCGGTACGGCGGCGGCGACGCCGCTACTACCGGCGGCCACGCGAGAAGGACGACGGCCAGTGAGAGCAGTGATAGGCAGGCTCTGTGCAGGTAAGTTGCCACGACGGGGTCCCTTTCTGAGATCGACGTTGACGGGCCCAACGGTACACCTCCGGGGACGGGCTGTCCATAGGTGCACTACACAAAAAGAGATGGGGGCCCCGGACTCGCTGAGTCCGGAGCCCTCTCACGGTGACGCGCGCCCTCGCCCTTAAGTCACCTCAGGTGAGTGATCCCGCGGCCCCGCGGGGACGACCGCGAAGAGGGCGAGGAAGGCCCGGGCCCCGTTCGAGGCGGCTTCCGGTCCTCCCGGCGCCTGCGCGTCGAGGTCGGCCGCGCGCGGGTGGCGGAAGAGCTCGAGCGGGGGCCACGGGTTGGTCATCACCGGGCGATCATACCCGAACGCTCGGGCCTTGGTTCAGCGAAGTGAGGCGGGGGCCCTACACGGGCTAGCTAGCACGCCGGCAGCCGCGCGGACGCCTGACGTTGGTTCACCCGTGCGGTGCCCCCATGGAGTTGGCGGTGCCCTGAAGGACTCGAACCCTCGTATCCCGGTCTGGAGCCGGGCGTCCTCGCCGCTAGACGAAGGACCCGCGTGTGTGGTTGCGGGGGCGGGTCTCGAGCCCGCGTCCTCGGGGGTATGAACCCCGTGCTCTACCTCTGAGCTACCCCGCGATGGTGGAGGTGGAGGAGGGTCGAACTCCTCGTAGAGGGGAGGTCGCGTCGGCGCGGCCTGAAGCCGGTTGGCCCGCTGGTCCCCTTCGTCCGCTCACCCCCGTTGGAAGAGGCGCCGAGGTCCCGCCTCCCTGCCTCACATCGCTGATCCGCTCCGTTCGGCGGGACCCCTCCCGACTGCCGTCGGTACGCCGATCATACGCCCGGCGAGCGAGACTCCGTGCGCCTCGGTGCGGAGGAACGCCACTCACAATCTGGACGACGCCACTCCGGTCCCGTCGATGCGGGACCGGATCGTGATCAGTGCGGCGGCCCGGCGGGCTAGTCGATGCAGCCCCAGGCGTAGCCCGTCGCCGACGTATTGCCCGCGCCGAACGAGGGGACGGAGACGACGATGTCGGTGCCGTCGGCCGAGGCCGGTGCCCCGTCGCCGAACGTGACCACCGCGCGAGCGATGGCCGTGGTCGCGCCGGCCGGGACGGTGACCTTGAAGCGCATCGTCCCGCCGATGAGGCCGGTGACCGTCACCTCGATGACGGACGCGCCCGTGGCGCCGAGGCCGTCGATGACGATGCCCTTGATCTTGGTCCGCCGGTTGGCCTGCGACGCGAGCGTCAGTGTCATCGCGCCGGCCGCGACGTTGGCGGACGCGCCGACCGGGTCCCCGCCGCGGCTGCGGACGGCGACCGGCTCCCCGTTGGGTGTGCCCTCGACTTTCATGCGCGTATCTTACGCCGTCCCCGCCGGGGCAGTGCGAGCGACGGGGCCGTGGCGCGGCCACTGGAGCGCGAGGCCGAGCGCCATCACGAGCGCCTCCTCCTCGGAGCTGAGGTCCACGCCGTGCCTCGAGACGCCGCCGCCCATGTAGAACACGAGCGCCTTATCGAGGTCCCTCCGCGTCGTCGTCGGGAGCCCGGGCGCGAAGGTGATCCGCCCGTCGCTGTAGGCCTGGAGGAACGCGGCGAAGAGCGGCGCGCGGGCGCCCGTCCCCGGGAAGGCGTGCGCCTGGTGGAGGTCCGGCGGGAACTTACCGCGGAGCACGCGGTGAAGGGCGCTCCCCTGCGGAGTCCCGATGTCGATGATCGCGCACGGTCGGTGCTCCCGCGCCGCGGCCATCAGCGCGGCGAGCCTCTCGGCAGCGCCCTCGATGGTCGCGGGAGTCCGCTCCGCGAGCCCGACCTCGAAGTGGTGGACGGGGCGGCCGTGCTGGTCGGAGCTCGCGCGAACCTCGACGCCGATGAGCGCTGAGCGCCCGCCCTTCGGCGCCATAGCCAGGCCGAAGCGGACGCGCATCCTTACGCCGCGCTGCCTACAGCTTCAGTGCGCCCCACCCATCAGGGCTGCTTGTTGCGCTTCTCGAGCCGGGTGACGACTTCCGCTATCGACTCGAGACGCGGGAGGCCGGCTCCGCGCCGGAGCGCGTTCACGGCCTTGAGAGACCCCGCACCCCGACCCCCGCGTCGTCCACTCGAAGTAGTCTTGACCCCGGCGCCGCCGCGGCCCGGTCCACCTCTACCGCCCATTCTTCACCCTGCCTCCCTGCGCCCTGAGGACCTTCGCCTCTGCGTCGCCTACTATACCATCGAGCACCCGGCCGCGACGGGGAGCCCAGTGAGAGTAGGGGACCTCGGTGACCTCCGCGCGCGAGAGTCGGCCCCACCTGAGGCCGCCGTAGACGAGGACGCGGTCCGGGTCGAGTGCCTCCTCCATCGCCGCGAGGCCGCGCTCGAAGAGGAGGCGGCCCTCTGCGTCGCCGAGGCCGATGCTCGCGACGGCCACCGTAGCCCGCCTCGGGAGCCCCGCGAAGAAGAACGACTCGGGATCAGAGGCCCACCCGACTGTCGGTACGACCGCGATGCCGAGCGCCTGCCACAGCGCGCCGCACCAGCGGTTGCGATAGGTCTGCCACCTGAGCATCGGCTCGGGCATCTCGCGCCACACCGAGAAGTCCGGGCTCAGGACGAGCCCGGCGCGCGACAGGCGCTCGGCGTGGCGCGCCGGGCTGCGAAACACGCGCTCGAACCGCTCGTCCACGACGAAGAAGTGCGTGCCCGCCCCCTCGTCGACACCGGGGAACGGGAGCCACTCCGAGGGGAGCGGGCCGTCGTAGCGCGCGAGGACCGGCATCCCGTGCTCGGGATCGCCGGGGAAGGTGAGCCACGAGTTGAGGTCGTCCGGGTGGGCGGGCACCGTCGCCCCCAGTAGCCAGTCACCTGTCATGAACGCTCACCCAGCTTCGCCCAGAAGTCGTCCGCGGTGATCGACGGTGCCCCCGTCGCGGCCCTCAGCCTCGCCGGGTCCACGAGCCCGACGCCCGGCGCGGCGAACCGCCCGAGGTACTCCTGGGCGTAGTCCTCGTCCGAGAGCGTCGCGCGCTCCCGCGCGAGGAACTCGGGGCTGATGGTCGGCTGGTCCTCGCTCGAGACGCGGAACGACACGAGCCTGACGGCCGGGTCGGGTCGGCGCAGGCCCGTCGCGGTGTCCTCGATGAAGGACTCGCCGATCGGTGTCGCCTCGGCGAACAGGTCGTAGAAGTGACCGTACGGCCCGGCCGGCGTCGACTGCACGATGACCTGCCCGCCCGTCGCCGCGACCGTCGCGCGGGCAGCCAGGAAGGTCTCGGGGTCGAGGAAGGCCGCCTCGTCGAGGATGAGGAGGTCGGCCGACCACCCCCGCACGCTCTTGGCCGTCCCGGGGAGCGAGATGATGCGCGACTTGTTGGCGAGCTCGATCACCGTCTCCGAGTCGCGGACGACGCGGAGGCCGAGCCTCGCTACCTGGCCCCCGGCGCGCTCACGAACTTCCGTCGACTGCTTCTGGCTCGGTGAGACGATGGCGACGAGGCGCCCCGGGACGCTGGCCGCGACGGCCACGGCCTTCGACGCGCCGCTCGTCGAGGCGCCGATCTGGCGCCCCTTGAGCACGACGCAGTCTCGCCCCTCCGGGAGGTACTGCTCCTGCCACGGCAGGGGGTCGTTGCCGGTCATCATCCGGAAGGCCTCGAGCGGGTCGGTCAGCCTCACGAGGAGCGCGAAGTCGGCGGGGACGGTGATCCTGACGGCCACGGCTACCCGCCCCCGCCCCGGAGCTCGCCCGACCTGGCCAGCTCGATGTACGCCGCCACCCGGCGGAAGAACTCGGGGTCGTCCCAGCCCCAGCCGAGGAGCGAGTTGCAGCGGTTGTCGATGATCGCGCGCGCGCAGCGCCGGCACCCCGCCCTCGGGTCGTGCCCGTGCGCCGTCGCGAGGACGTGGTCGTGGTCCACGACGAAGTGGACGCCGAGGGGCCTGAGGCAGAGGGCGCACCTCCCTCCCTGGCGGGCGATCATCGCCTCGATCTCGGCGGGCTCGAGCCCCTGCCGCGGCCCGGCGACGCGCGACACGCCCGGGACGACCCGCGGCTGGCGCCCCGGCGCCGCCCTACCCCTCACCGGCCAGCCCGTGCTTCCGCATGATCGCCGCCCACTCGTCCCGGGCCTGCGGCCACCGCCTGAGGAACATGAACACCTCGCCCCACGCCTCGGCGAGGCCCGGGACGTCCCTCATCGTGATGGGCACGGGCGCGTCCATCCCGTCCTGCTCGTCGAGCTCCTTGTAGGCGAGCCTGAGCTGGGCGGCCACGTCGCTCCTGACCCTCCCGGTCTCGAGGGCGAGGGCGAGCGCCTCCATCTTCTCCTTCCACGACGCCCCCGCGGGCGGCTGCCAGCCGAGGGGGTTGGCCGCCTGGGCCGCGGGCACCACGTGGTTCATCATGTGCCGGCGGACCGCGTCGTACTTGAGCCCGTAGCTCGCGGCGATGGCCCTGAAGCTCGGCTTCCGGGTGCCGGTGAGGGCCGCGTCGATCATCGCCTTCTGCGGGTGGTTGCACACCGTGCACATGACGCCGATGTTCGGCCCCCCGCGGGTGCCAGCGGTCACGGCGACACCTCCGCGCGCGCGCGCGTATGCAGTCCAGGGGCCGGCGCCGCGCGGAGACATGTAGCGTCGCTGCGGGTTCGAAAAGTGTGCCGTCTTGAAACCGACCCGGGTACCTTGGCCGACCCGTCGCCCGACGGGCGCACGCGCGCGAGGCGGGCCTGCATGCCGCGTGGTGTCTCCGGGTCGCCGTGCTCCGTCATCGCGGCCGATCTTACGCCCCCCGGGCGGGCCGTGCAGTGCCGTACTGTACCAGCACTCCGTACCACCCCTCCCGACCACCGTACCAGGGCCCCCAAGGGGGCCCCTGGCTGGTACGGTTTGAGGGCTCGCAAGTACCAGCGACTGTACCAGTGAAACGTACCAGTGCCTGCCGTCACCGGAGGGCCCCGCCGAGGATCGCTTCCGCGTAGGCCCGGGGGTCGTTGAGGCGACGCATGGCGTCGTAGTTCCACCCCGCCCACAGGACCCGCTGCCTCTCGTCCGAGACCACGTCGGCCGCCAGGTGCAGCGCCCGCGAGAGCTGCTCCCTGGTGCGCACCCTCGCCTCCGTCCACGCCCCCATCTCGGCGTTGGCGCACTGCGTGAGCTCGTACCGCACGGCCGCGTAGTCCCCCCGCAGGTCGCGGTGGTCCGGGAGCGCGAGGAGCGCCCCCGAGGCCGCGGCCTCCAGGTCGGCGTACTCGAGGGAGCCCGGGCCGGAGAAGCTCGCCTCGGTCGCGCTGACGTGGACCCCGTGGTGCGCGCTCGCCGCGACGCCGTCGTCGTAGGGGCCGCCGTAGCGCGCGAGGGGCGAGCCGCCGGGCGAGCGCACCTCCCAGGGCTCGCCGGTGGTGACATTGCCGTTCCCCGGCCGCTCGCCGGGGAAGCCCGCCCTGAGGAAGCTCTCGAAGGTGAGGAAGGTGTGGTTGGGGCCCGCGCCGATGGGGGACGACCCGTCCGCGCAGGCGCGCCAGCCCGGCGGGAGCCCCCCGGCGAGCGCGACCGACATGAGGGTCGGCTGGCCCTTGTTGTTGATGTAGCGCCCGAGCATCCCGGCGACGCGGGGCCACTCGGTGCGCACCGCGGGCTCGAAGGCGTAGGGCAGCCAGTCGCGGCGGAGGTGGGGCAGCGCCCCGCCCCAGGCCCACGCGCCGCTCTCGAGCGACCCGTCCCTGTGCGTGACCACGAGGGAGGGCGGCGCGAGCTCCATGAGCTGCGGGAGGAACGGGGCGTGCCTGAAGTCGTAGCCCGGGTCGTGCATGCAGGTCGCCCAGGGCGTCCCAGACTCGCTCAGAGCGCGGATGTACTCGGGGAGGTCGGGATACTCGACGTCGAGGGAGCGGACCGTCTCGCGGCCTCTCTTGATGTCGCCCCCGCCGATCTTCCTCATGGCCCGCTTGTCGAGGGGCGCGCAGCGCGGCTCATTGAGGAAGAGCAGGTCGTACTCGCCGAAGACGCTCACCGCGTCCCCCCACCGCGCCACGCGGTCGGGCACCTGCGGGCTCCACTGCCAGCCGGACCTGACTCTCCCGCCCTCGACGGCCTTCTGGCCGCCGACGGTCAGCTTCCTGGCGCGGTCGGCGATGAAGCTGACGGTGTCGACCCGCGCCCCCGTGCGCCGGAAGCCCTCCGCGAGGTGGAAGGCGTAGGTAGTCACCCCGGATACCCGGGGGAAGGGCTCGATGACCGCGACTCGAGTCACGGGTGCCTCACGGCGCGGGGATAGCCTGCGCTGTCTCTCATGGCTTCCAGTTCGCTCCTTCCGGCGTGATGGCCCAGTAGCCCTGCCTGGGACTGGTGACCCTCGGCGTGAGCTCATTCTTCATCTCGCCGAGGCGGTTGTAGATAGTCTGCGGCTTGATCGGCCCGAAGCCGTCGGCCTGGACCTCGCGGACGATGTCGCTCCGCCTGGCCTGGCCGCTCATCCTCTTCAACGCGGCGAGGATGCGCGGGATGGCTGAGTCGTCCTCGATCTCCTCCTCCTTGAGGGCCGCCGGGAGGGCCGTCTTCACCCAACTCCACGGGATCTCGCTCGGCGCGTGGTCGCCGCCCTGGTTGGCCTTCTTCAGCTCGATCTTTCGCGGGCTGTCGAAAGCGCCCGTGGCGACCACGCCGATGGTGATCCGCGCACCGTTGCTCCAGAAGACGGAGCCGAACGGGTGCCTCGGGTCGGCGTCCGCCTTGGTCGTGTGCGCGAGCGAGAGCGTGGGACGCTTGAACCTTTTCATGGCGTCTGAGTACTGGGTGGCCGTGACGCTCTTCTCGACCTCGACGCCGAGGCACGCGTAGGTCACCGAGTCGACTATCACGTAGTCGACGCCGAGCTCCTCGCACATCGCGAAGATCCCGCCGGCCTCGTCCCAGATGGGCCCGCGGGGCTGGTATATGTGGACGTGCGACAGCACTTTCTTGGCGGCGTCGCACACGTCGGCGCACGTCGACACGTGCGACGTGCCGTCGGCTCCGAAGGATGTCCTAGTCGCGTCGTCATGCCCACACGTGTGAGCCGGCTCGTGGCCGCACCCGAAGCGCTCGATGCGCGGACGCCACTCGTGCGTCGCGTGCTCCTCGTAGTCTACGATGAGGACCTCTTTCCCGAGCTCCCTCACCAGGCGGGTGATCCACCACGAGGCGATCACGCCCTTACCCGTGCCGCCGTCACCGAAGAGGATGGTGTGGTCGTCGGGGTGGAGGCGGCCGAGCAGGAGCTTAGCGCGCGTCGCGTTGGTCACGTCGTTGAGGTTCCAGACCTCCTGGGCCGCGAGCTTCGCGTTGGTCTCGGGCGGCTCGTGGGTGCCGTGCTGGAGGTGCCTCTCGCGCCAGTCCTTGGGGCCGCCCCTGAGGGGGTCGCCGAGCACGGCGGTGGACGCGCCCAGGCCCGCCTCCTTCGCGGCCTTGAGTGTCTCTGATGTCGCCTTGGAGCCGGCCTTGTCGGTGTCGTACGCGACCACGATGCGCTCGACGCCCGCGATCTTGAGGTACTTCATCTCCTCGGCGCCCAGGGGCTGGCTCGCGCTCCCGGCGGTGTAGGCGTGCTCCACCCCGTCGAAGCGGAGGCAGATGACGTCCGTCTCGCCCTCGCATAGCCAGATCTCGGGCGGCAGCGTGTCCGGGATGGTGGGCCACAGCCTCGGCTGGTTCGCCCCCTTCGGGTGCCACACGCGGTCGCTGCTCCCGGCCTTCCGGAGCTTGACCACGTCGGTAGTCTCCCACGTGTGCGCGACCCACGCGCCATCCTCGGTCTCGGCGAGCCCCGGGAATGTCTCGAGCCAGTCGCGCGGGACGGCGCAGTACTCGGCGAGCCAGTCGAGGGCGCGTAGTGACGTAGGTGTCTCCCGCACTTTCTGCGTCGCGAGCCGTCTCGACTGCTCTCCCCTACCCGGGAGTAGAACAGTCGGTGTCCTCGGCGTACTCTCGCTCCCGGCCGGGGCATACTCATCGCTCTGCGTCGCGACCTCGGCAGAGTCACCATCTTCTTCAGCTTCGAGCGCTGCGACCACCTCGCGGTACCCCGCCTCGCAGCCGAAGCAGTGGATGAGTGCCTTCCCGTTCTTCTCCTGGACGTGGAGCGAGTCGCTCCCGCTGTGGACGGGGCACCGAGTCATCCACTCCCGCGCACCCGGTCGATCACTCTTGACCTGGGCGGGCTCGAGGCGGTCGGCGAACCACTCGAAGTCGTGGTATGCCATCAGCGGTACAGCCCATCGGCGAGCCACTGGTTGGGTGTCCGTCTTCCCTTGCTCCGGTTACACCGTCGACACGACATAACTCGTTCACATCTCTCATGGCAGGGTCGCTTGCCGTGGTCTCGAGGGATCACGTGATCGAACTCGGTCGCAGCGTTCCCACAGTAGACACACTCTCCGACGATGCGTGGGTCCTTGCGATCAGGTCGCCATGGAACGCCGCGGCGGGCTGCGTGGAGATTAGCGAGCTGTGCCTTCTGTGCTTCGGACAACGGCTTGCCCCTCTTGGCAGCGCTATTCCGTTCGCGTTCGATGTCAGGCACGACACGCCCCCGCAGAGTAGCTGCCACGCGGTCGCCGAAGCCGGACGGCTTGGGCTTACCACGCCCGGCGAGTCCGCCTTTTCGACCCGCCTCGACCCGCCACTGGTCAGCCATGCGCGGTCACATCTGCCCAGTTCGGCCCGTACTCGAAGTCTACCGTGAGGGGGCACCCCATGAAATCGACTTCCATGATCTCGCGGCAGATGTCTTCGAGGTCTTTCACTTGGTGCTGTACCACTTCCAGGCAGATCGAGTCATGTACAGGGAATAATACGCTCGCGTCGAGACCATCAGCGTCGATGCGATCCTGCACCTGCACCATGGCCCGGAGGCAGATGTCCGACGCCTGCGCCTGGATGGGCGTGTTGACCGCCTGCCGCTGGATGGCCCCGAGCTCTCTGTCCGTCACCAGCGGGAAGCGGCGTCGCCTCCCCTCGGGACTCTCGACGTAGCCGTTGACCGGTGCCTCGAGGTGTGTCTTGGTGATCCACCGCTCGAGGTCGGGGTAGCTGTGGAGGAACTTGCGGATGAAGGCGGACGCCTGCTCGACGGTCCACCGTGAGCCGCCGTCCCGCTCGAACTGGTCCATCTCGGCGCCCTCGGCCAGTGCCTTCGCGGAGCGTCCGTAGATGATGCCGAACGATACGGCCTTGGCGAGGAAGCGCTCACCCTTGCTCACGTCGGCGGCGGGCTTCGAGAAGATAGCCGCGGCCACCTCGCGGTGGATGTCGCGGCCGGACCTGAACACGTCGATGAAGGCCTGATCGCCGCTGATGCCCGCCGCGACTCGGAGCTCGAGCTGCGAGTAGTCGACCTCCACCCACTGGTACCCTTCGGGCGCCTGGAAGGCTTGACGCATCGGGCGGCGCGTCCACGACTGGTCGCGGAGCTTGTACTCCCACACGCCGGGCCGCACCTCGCGACGCTCATCCACCGCCGGCACATTCTGGAGGTTCGGCTCCGCGCTTGAGATGCGGCCGGTCGACGCGCCGTGGAGCAGGAAGGAGGCGCGCACACGGCCGTCGTCGTCCGTCCTGTCCACGATGCTCTTCTGGTACGTGGTCGACAGGCGGATGTCCTTCCGCAGACGCACGAGCGACTGCAGCCACCCGGCCTGCCTCCACAGCGGCGTGCCCCTGTACTGAGCAGACCGGTACTTCGAGACGGCCGCCTTGATGTGGTCCGCGTCGGTCGACCGCTCGCTCCCGATCTTTCCCTTCCGCCGCACGTCGGGGGTCATCCCCCACTCGTCGTACATCACGTCGGCGACCTGCTGCGGGGCGAGGATGTTGGCGATCGCCATGGTCGGGGCGAGCTTGACGATCTCGCGCTCGAGCGCAGCCCTGCGCCGGGTCGCCCGCGCGTCCGCGACGTCGATGGCATCGTAGACCCACCGGAGGTCCACCGGGGCGCCGGAGTACTCGGCCCGGGCAATGACGCGCGATACCTCGCGCAGGAGGTCATCGTGGCACTGGAGGAGCCTGGGCGACTCTGCGAGGGCCTCCGCCTCCATGTCCAGCCACATCCGGGCGGTGTACACCACGTCGTCGCCGAGGTAGGCGTAGAGGGCGTCGAAGTTCTCCACAGGACCCGTGAAGTCGAAGCCGTACTCGTAGTCGTAGCGCTGGGCTACAAGGTCCTTCAGACCTGAGCCGCGTGCCCTCGAGGTGGGGCGGTTGGGTCGCTCGTCGAGGAGGTGCGCGAGGAGGAGCGTGTCCCCGATGCTCGCGCCCTCGGGCATCCACCCGACCTGCTTCTGGAGAAACTGCATGTCGAACTTGAAGTTGTGGCCGACGCTGCGACGCCCGACTCGCCAGATTACACTCTCGAGGATGATCCCGGTCTCGGGCTCGAGAAGAAGCTCGCTTGGCACGATGATCGCGAGGCCAGCCTCGTCGTCGTAGACGGCCCCGAGCCCGATGGCGAGCATGTCCTCGCGGTAGGGCGCTAGGCCGGTCGTCTCCACGTCCACGCCGATGACGCTAGCGCCCTCCAGGGCGGCCACAGACACCCTCAGGTCCTCGATCGAGCGGCACACGACGAGTTCCACGCCCATCGGCGGGAGGGGTTCGGGCTGCGTGACCGCCTTGTAGACCACCCGCGCGAAGTCGCGGTGGAGGTCGGGGCTCACGATGACGCGCCACGCGTCGACCGTCGGAGTGGTGCTAATCCCCTCGACCAGGCGCATGCGCCCGTGCTGCTTACGCAGGGTGAGGGGCTTCGCCGGGCCCTCCCACCCGTTGAGCGCCGCGGCGCCCAGCGTGACAACGGCGTCGGGGGCGTAGGCCGCGACCCGCCCGAGCAGGCTCTCGCGCTCGTCACGCAGGAGCTTGATCGACGGGACCTTGCGGTCGGGCTGGTCCACGGACACGGCTGGGATGAGCTCGTACTCGAAGTTCGAGTTGGCCGCGTCTCGCACCGCGTCCACGACGGAGGCGATGTAGCGCTGGGCGGGTTGCGAGACGGCCGGCGTGTCCGTGATGAACGCGAGCCTCAAGGAGTCACCTCACCAAAAGAGAGGGTGGCGGGCCGGGGGCCGTGCCCCTAACCCCCGGCCGCCATGGGCGCGAAGCTAGCGAAGCGTCCGACGAGTGGGCGCCGTGCGTGCGGCCGGGGCCGGGCGGACGGGTGCTCGACGTGGCGCGATCTCGGCCTCCTTGGTCTCCTCCGTCTCCTCGTCCTCGTCGTCCGCCGCGGCGGCCTCGAGAGCGGCCTGGGCGGCCGCGATGCGCGCGGCCTTCGCCGCGGCCTTGGCGTCCACCTTAGGCTCGGTTGCCTCCTCGACGGGAGCGGCCTTCACGTTAGTGGGACGCTTGACTGTAGTCGCGGCGACCGGGGTCGCGACGGCGACCAGGCCGTCCTCGACCGAGACGAGCTCGGTGCGGATCCGTGTCGGGTCCTTACGGTCCTGTGACACTTCAAAGATCACCCGGTAGCCGGTGATGTCCGGCTCGAGGAGTTCGTTGGTGTCGTCGTCGAAGTCGAGCGCCGGCGTGTCGCCGAGTCCGAACTTGTTGAAGAACCGCTTCATCATGAAGGCGGCCTTCGGGCTGAAGCTCAGCCAGGTGCTCTGCTTGCGGCCGGTCAGGTCGCCCTCGATCACGAGGAACTGGACTTGGAGCTGGGCGAACTTACCCGCCTCGGCAGCCTCTTTGTAGGTGGCCTTCTCAATCTCACCGAGGTACTTCCCGAGAGGGAGCGACTCGTACGCGTCCTTGACGGCCCCCAAGTTCACAGCAATTGTCGGCATTATGCCTCCTTCTTCCGGAACTGCGTGTTCCCGACATTGCCATCGTACTTCCGATGGCAGCTCTTGCAGAGGCGCACGTAGTCGTTGGTGTCGGTCGAGTATCTTCGACCTTGCCTGCTGAACTTCGTAGCGCGTCCGTGGATCAACGCGGCTTCGAGATTGCGGGTAGCACCGCAGTGTACACAGACTCGCGGAAGCCGCGCGCGAGCGCGCTTGTGGATGCCGGCGTAGCCCGCATCATCGCCCTTCCATGATCCGTGGAGCGGGCCATGAAGAGCGCCGGCTAGAGTGCCTGCCATCAGTAGCCCAAGGCATCCAATAGTGACGTGATGGTAGGATTGTGGATCTCGGCTGGCACGGCGACGTTCCACGGCGTCCGCGTCTTCACCGAGAACTTCGGGTAGTCGTGGAGCAGGAGGATCCGCTCCGTCTCTCCCTCCGCATTCTCCTCGAGTGCGAGATAGGCTACGACATCAAGGATGCCTGGTAGTTCGGCAGCGAATGCGCCTTGCACGGCGGGAGTCTTCACCGAGCCGACTCGAGGGATGACATCATCCTTTGAGAGAGCTGTCATGAAGACATGGAGTGGCAGCATCTTCACGTACTGTCGAACGATGCGTCGCATGCGGATGAGCGTGATGCCCCAGTCCGCCTGCGACAGCTGGTCGGGGTCGGGGCGCGCGGCGCCGTCCCTCTCCAAGATCTCGAGGAGGGTGGCGACCTGCGTTTCCGTGATGGAGTCGACGCCGACGCTCTTGTGGCCTGTCCGCCCCGACTTGAGGTCGCGGTACACGAGATCATAGTCCTTCGAGTCACGGATGTCGTAGACGTCGATGTCGAGTCCCGACAGTGTCTGCTCCCCTCCCTCGAAGTTGAGGAAGGCCATCGGGAAGGTGCGCGGGTCATCCTGCGCGGTCCCGAGGAGGTGAGTCTTGCCGTGTCCAGCGGGGCTGTGGATGAGAACCTTCGCGAAGTTCGCGTCGGCCGGCTTCCGGGGCGTGACGGTCATCCGCCCAGCCCGAGTCGGATCGCCGTGGTGATCGCCCACGCCGCGACGGCTGCGGTGAGGATGAGCGCGGCGGCGGTGACAACGAGTCCGCCGCAACCGGCCGCGACACTCCGGTGCTGAGAGTTCATGGGGCCTCCTTTCAGGACCTCCTACGGTACCACCTAGTCATCGCCTTGGATCGGCGATCACGTAGCCTGCCTTGATGATGGCGGAGACGTCGCCCCCGTCCTGCACGGTAGTGCAGATGGCCCGCACCGGGCAGCCCCCGCAGTTCATCGAGGTCGGGTTCGGGTAGGCCATCTCAGGATGGAGCGCTACCCGCCGCATGTCCTGCCACTCGTGGAGCAGGTCGCGCTCGAACGCCTCCATCTGCCCCGGGGTGCGGAACACCTCCTCGCGATGAAAGAGAGCGTCCTCGCCGTTGCGCTCGCGCTCCTCCAGGATGCCGAGGATGTCCTCGTACCCGGTGGGGTCGAGGTGGTGCTCGATGATCGCCTGCCGGTAGAGCTCGGCGGTAGTCGCCTGGCTCTTCGACTTCGAGAGCTTGATCGGCTCGGTCTTTGAGCCCTTGATCATCTTGGGCGGGCCGGGCGACTTCTTGTAGCTCACGTTGTAGACGGCCTTCTCGGGGAACTCACCTGAGGCCTGCCACCACGCGAACACCTCGGCGGTGAGCTGGTCGTCGAGGTCGAGGTGACTCGAGGGCATCGCGCGCGACGCCGTCTTGTGGTCCACGACGCGGAGCTCGCCGTCCTTGCGTCCGACCACGTCAGCCTGGACGGAGAGGGTGCCGACCTTCCGCCCCCTTGCGTCGCGGATGGCCACGTTGACCCTGAACTCGACGGCCACCACCTCATCGAGGAGGGGGTCGACTCGCTCACGGTCGACGTAGTTCTGGAGCATCGCGAAGCCGAGCTCACCCGCCTCACGGAAGGCGGGGATCCCGACAGGCGCGAGGAAGCCGAGCTGCGTCGTCACGGTGTCAATGGCGTCGGTGAACGCGGCCTGGTACGCGTCGAGCGCAGCGATGGCCCGCGAGTCCTCGTCCTCCCCGGCCATCTGTGATCGGTAGTATGCCTCGAGTCCCCTGTGATAGATGGTCCCGAGGAAGAAGTTGACGTTGCCCTCGTTGCTGTCGAGCCTGTGCACGGTCCCGAGGAGCCACTGGCGTCGGCACTTTCGAAAGCCGGCCCGTTCAGTGGCGGACGTGGATGTGATCTTGACAGGAGTCAGGTGCTCCTGGCCCGTGGGGTCATGAGACATTGTGTGCCGCCGTGTCGACTGTCCGGGTCTCTCTATTCACGGCCTCTCCTTGTCGATGACGTACCACCCCATGAGGATAGCGTCGCGCTGGTGCGGCGTGAGCGGTGAGCCGTTGAACTTCTTCGGCAACCTCGCCTTGCCCACGCGGGCGACTCGACTCGGTTTCCACTCCGACGGGGCCACGACGCGCACGGGGATCTCGTACACGTCGGTGATGGTCCCGTAGATGTCGCGGCGGACCTGCTCGAGCTTCTGGCCGAGCGGGCCCATCCTGCCCGTGTTGGGCATCTTCTCGATGACGGCGGTGAGCCGCGCGCCTGCCGTGAAGACGGTGCGGATGAGAAGGTCGAGCGTGCCCTTCAACTCGGCAGTGCCCCACACCGAGGACCCGAGGATCTCGTCTGAGTCGGGGTCTAAGAGCGCCCACCCGGTGGTGATGCCCGGGTCTAGTGCGAGGTACGCGTGCGGGACCCGTGGCTGCGGTGTCGGCGTGGTCTTCGTGTTCAACGGCCTATTCCTTTCAGGAGCGATGCGAGGTCGGCCCGTGTCAGCTTAGCGATGCCGCGAAGCTTGGCCTCAAGGTTGTCGCCGACGGTCAGCTCGTCTACAGTCCCGGCGGCGACGACGGGCAAGACGACGGGACTGTGCGTGAGCCCGATGCGCCGCACGCGGTGCATGGATTGAAAGAGATCATCTGCATTAAAGTTCCGGTCGAACGACACGATAGTTTTGGTGTTCGTGAGCGTGTGGCCGAACTTGCCCACGCCGAGCGATAGGACGAGCGCCGGAAAGTCCCCGGCTTTGTAGCCCTCGATGACCTCATCCCGCGCTTTAGTTCCGAGCTCGCCCGTGACCACCCGCGTGTCCATGTGCTTCGAGAGCGCGACACCGAGGTCGTTCGCGGTCTCGCGCCAGTGCGCCCACACGAGGTAGGGCGGCTCGTAGTCTAGGATCACGTCCATGAGGGCGTCGCGCTTGGCGGACGCACCGTCGAAGTGCGAGGCGATCTGCTGGAGCCTGAGGAGGCGGGTGATCTCATGGTCGGCGACGATCTCAGTCCCATCCCCGAGCTCGGCCACGAAGTCGTCCTTCATCCGCCCGTACTGCGTCGCCTGGCGGCCGGTCAGGTGCGCCATGAGGGGCGGCTCAAAGAGGTACTCGGGCAGGTCGAGCACGTCCTCCTGGTTGACCACCATGATGAGGTCGCTGTTCTCGAGCATGGGGTCGCGGCCGTAGCGGTTCCCACTCACCACCCTCGCCCACGGCGTCTCCTCGACTACGCAGTACCGCTCAGCAAAGCGCCAGTAGGACGGGAACGCGCGTGGCCACACGAGGTTGAGCTGCGCCCACAGGTCGTCGTTGTAGCGGGTCGTTGGTGAGCCGCTGAGGAGCCACACCCTATCGATGTCGCGACGGATCCGGGAGATGGCCTTGTAGCGCTTCGAGCTGCGGGACTTGGCGAGGACCGACTCGTCTAGGATGAAGAGCTTCCAGCCCCGCCCCCACGTGTCTTTCTCACGGGCGGCCTTGTCCCAGCTCGCGACGATCCAGCGCGCGTTGGTCGCGGCCTCGTAGTCAACCTTCCCCTCCATCACGTACACGTCGCCGGGGACCGCCGCCCACTTCCGGATCTCACGCTCCCACGTGCGCAGGAGACTTGAGGGCGCGACTACCACCACCTGGTCGTCGGGCACGGCGAGATCGGCCGCGGCGACTGCCACCGCCGTCTTCCCGAGGCCCGGAGACATCACCACGATGAGACCGTGGTCGGTCGTGGCCAGCCTGCCCGCCGCTTCGCGCTGGTATGGGTAGAGGCGGGCATCCGGGACCGCCGCAGGCGCCCTCAGATCCACGGAGACGGGCGGGAACGGCATAGCCAGGTCGTTCGCCAGCTGTGCGTTCAAGCGCGTGGCCGGGAGGGTCCAGGCGCCTCGCACCTGGGACCACCGGGCGCCGATGGACTTGACCTCGACGTCCCACGCACCGCGGGGGATGACGATGTCCGCCCCACTCACCCACACGGGTGCAGGAGCCTTCCTAAGAACTCGCGTGCCTGGACGCGGACGGCGGGGTCGTTCCACAGGCGGTTCGACCCCGACGGGTGTGGGATCTTAGCTACATTGGCCCAGTCCTCGTGGAGCCACGTGAACAGCTGGGCGTCCGCCAACCCAAAGGCCTCGGCGACTCTCGCCCCGCACAAGACGATCGTTCTCCCTTCGAGCTCCGTCATCAGTTCCTGTGCTCGGACACGCGCGAGCTTCGCGGGCCACCGCGGCACGGGGTCCATGAAGACGTTGAT
>JAEHJW020004857.1_pt1 | contig 31561 bp, 35 predicted proteins | sample 9271431 | NCBI WGS metagenome assembly JAEHJW02 | reverse complement strand
TGTGCGGGCGCGGTACATCCGACCCCGGCGCGGAGAATTGATCGATCCTGCGTATGAGCAGATTGCCTGGATATTCGGCCTGCCGGGAGCGTGGAACAACTTGAATCCGGTGAACATTGACTACGTGACCACGATGGCGAAATCGGCGCTCGAAGAGCTTGCGCGCCGCTGCTATGTAGTGTTTTCGCCAGAGGGAATCTCTTGACCGCCGAACAGATGAACAGCCTGTATTTGGCCTACCAACTCGACCCTACCGCGCTCGAACCGTTGCTGGTTGCGGTGCGTCGCCGCGCTGTCATCGTGATGCGAGACGAAGATGCCGCGCAAGAGTTCACGATTGGCGTTTGGCAAGCCTTCCCACTCGCCCCCGGCGAGAATTTCTCAGCCTGGATCAACGTGCGGCTGCGAATGAAGAATCTGAACTGGATTCGAGACAACGCTGCGCCGGGAGAGATGGTCGAACTGGACGTTTGGGAGCAATACGGCGCGAAACGCAAAGACGCACGCTCAGAATGGCTGCGCGTGGTGGACATCGAAGACCCGTTCATTCGCAGTGTCGCCGCGCTGTTCAACTATGGCTACACGCAGGCCGAATGCGCCGAGATTCTGAAGATCAATCCCAGCACGCTCAAGATGCGTTTGCAGAGATACCGGAAAAATATCAAAAAAGTTGCCGCATAGTGTGACTTTTTACCCACTGATCCGGTTACTACTTATAGAGCGCAGAGGATAGACCAGCGCGCACCTGGCTCGAAATGAGCTACCCTCCTCGCCGCACCGCAATTGAATTTGCTTATCGTCCGCGCTCTAATCTTGGCGCTTCAGGCGCATCCCAACCGCCAACCCCTCTGGCCATGAGCCGGAGCGCCAACCCACAGGAGAAAATTATGGTTATCGCTTTTTTCGTCCTTGCGCTGATCCTCGCTGCGGCCACTCTGGAGCACCTTGCATGGATTCGCCGCGCGCACAACGACCTGCTCGATCTGGTGGACGAGCCGCAAGAGATCGAACATGAGGTTTCCAGCGAAGTGGCCAAGGTCGAAACGGAAGTCAAGAAAGCGGTCTAAGCATGGTGAGGTACAGCTACAAGCTGAACGCTCTGGTGTGTGATAAATGCCGCCTGACGGTCGAGGTTGACCATGTAACCAACCCTGAGACGCTGGCGATTCGCGGCGAAGACATCGAACAGCGCCACATCTGCGCCAGCAAGCACCGCAAGCGTGTAGCTAAGCCGCAGGCCGCACCAGTGCAAGATGATGTGTGGGGTACGTTGTATCGGCATACTGTCGCGCTTCACCCGGAGTTGGCAATTGCCACAGCGTAGCAGTTCGCCGTGCGGCTTTCCGCGATGTCCCACCTTGGTAACACCTCCAGCGCGGTACTGCACTGAGCACCAGCCCAAGGAAAAGGATGCAGAGCGCGGGCGCGGGAGTTCCACTGCGCGCGGGTATGACACGGCGTGGCAGCGCGTAAGACTGAAGGCGCTGAAGCGCGACAGCTTCCTGTGTCAGAACTGCATGGGCCTCCGTATGATGACTCCGGCGACGGAGGTACACCACAAGGCGCGGATCGCGAGTCATCCAGAGCTACGCTTAACATTGGGCAACTTGGTGAGCGTCTGTCGTGCGTGCCACGAGTTATTGGAGCGCATCTCGCATTAGGTGTGGTAAATGTGCCACGCAGCTAACCTGTAAGTTGTTGACGGGTATGGGGCTACAATCTGCCAATGCTCGGCGGTCGCGAGGCCACCACAGTGTTAGATTTTTATACCTGCACTAATCAATGTTCTGGAAACGACATGCCAAACGTCAAAGGCGCTCAGCGCAAGCCAACCGCAGTGCTTGCGCTGAGCGGTGCAATCGACAAAAACCCGAAACGCCACGCTGCGCGGAAACTGGAGCCAAAGCCGCATTCCCCGCTCGGCAATCCCCCGGCGCACTTCGACGCGGGTCACTGCGCGGTCTGGCATGAGGTCGCCAATCGCTGCGCACCTGGCGTGCTGTTCGGCTCTGATCGCATCCTGATGGAGTTGATCTGCACGCTGATCTGCAAGTTGCGCGCGGGAAGCATTCGGGCGCTTGAGCAGAACCTCCTGCTGGCGTGCCTACAGCAGCTTGGCATGTCGCCCATCAGCCGTTCGCGCATCGCTGTTCCCGATGGCGGCAAGAAAGATGACACCTGGGCATCGCTGCTTCATCCACTGCCATCAACGCGGATGAAGCAGTAGTTGGATCATCAAAGGATTGGGCGTACCTCCTATGCGCCCAGTACATCGCGGCGGGAGACTCCCTTGCGATAGGCGTAGCCACGTAGCCAAAAGAGCCGCCGCGATATGAAGACCCATGACACACACAGAGAGCGCCAAGCAGTACATGCGCGAGGTCGTCTCCGGCCAAATACCAGCATGTAAGCAGATCAGACTCTCGTGTGCGCGGACGTTGAAGGATTTCGAGAGCGCAAAGAAAAAGGGGTTCGCGTGCTACTACGACGAGGCGCAAGCCGAGCGCGTCTGCAAGATCATCGAGCAGTTTCGGCACGTAAAGGGTCGATGGGGCGCACGCGGTGAGCGGATCAAGCTGGAGGCGTGGCAGTCGTGGATCGTTACGACGCTGTACGGGTGGAAGCGCAAGCAGGATGGCACGCGAAAGTATCGGCGGGCAACGCTCATCATCCCACGCAAGCAGGGCAAGAGTTTGCTTGCCGCGTGCCTGCTCATCTATCACCTGATCTTTGACGGCGAATTCGGCGCGGAGTGTTACTGCGGCGCATCAAATCTGAACCAGGCGAAGGAAATCTTCTCAGCGGCGCAGCAGATGCTTATCGGTGCTGCTGAGTTGCGAGAGCACACGGGCGCTGAGGTCAACGCGGCGTCCATCGTGGTGCTCGAAACAAACAGCAAGGCTCTCCCGGTTATCGGTACTCCGAAAGATGGGTCTAATGTATCTTTTGCCGTGCTGGACGAGACGCACCAGTGTAGAGACCTAAGCCTGCTGGAGTCGTTTCAGACGGGCACAGGCGCAAGAATTCAGCCACTCATCATATCGGTTTCCACGTCAGGTTTTGGCACGGAGAACCCTTGCAAGCAGTTGCAGGAGGACGCTGAAAAGGTTCTGAACGGGATCGTAGAAGACGATGAGTTGTTCATCGCAATCTACACGATAGACCCGGAGATCGACTGGAAATCAGATATTGCATTGCGGATGGCGAACCCGAACGCTGGGGTTTCTGTCACGATGGACTACCTCAGCGCGGCCCAGCGGGAAGCGATTAACAACCCCAGTAAGTACGCCAGCTTCGCCACGAAGCATCTGGATGTAACGGTTGCTTCGAGCCGGGCATTCTACTCCCTGGAAAAGTGGAACGCCTGCAAGGATTCCATCAAGATCGAAGATTTTACGGGTGAACCATGTTGGCTAGCCTTCGATCTTTCCAGCAAGCTCGACCTGACGGCCATAGCGACAATCTTTCGCCGGGAGATCGACGACCACGCGAATTTCTATGCGTTCGTCGATAGTTTCGCGCCGGAAGAAGCCGTCCAGAACAGCCCGCTGTACACGCAATGGCATTCTCGTCGGCTGCTCCATGTGACCGATGGCAACACAATCGACTACATCGGACTTGAAGCGCTGATCCTCGACTACGCGGCCCGATTCAGGATTCAGGAGATCGCTTACGACCCGTGGCACGCTGAGTTCTTTGTCCAGAGCGTCAAGCCAAAACTGCCCGGCAAGACCGAATTCGTAGAAGTTCCGCAACGCGCTACGCATCTTTCCGCACCCATGCGGCTGCTGGAAGAGCTTACGTATAACAAACGCATTCACCACGCTGGCGATCCTGTTCTGACGTTTGGAGTATCGAACGTCATTGCAAAACACTTCGGCAATCTAATCATGCCGGACAAGGACAAGCCAGAAAACAAAATTGATCCTGCCGTGGCCGTCATGCTGGCGCTATCTCGTGCCTCGATTGCAAAGCCGCCGCGCAAAGCCTTCACGCCGCAAGTCTGGTAATCCACAAAGGTATCCGAATGTCGCTACGCTCTGCCGCTCGAAGTTTCGTTCGGGAACTCCGCACGTCTGCCCCTGGCGGCATGAACCTCACGGCGTTCCTCTCTTGGGCGATGGGGGGAGAACCTACCGCCTCCGGCGAGATCATCAACGCGCAGACCGCGCTCCAGCAGATGACGGTCTATGCGTGTGTGCGCATTATCTCTGAGTCTGTTGCATCGCTGCCTGTACGGGTCTGGCAGCGCAGCGGCAAGAGCCGCCTGGAAGCACCAGATCACGCGCTCTCGTACCTCTTGGGGGTAGCCCCCAACGACGAAATGACCGCCGTCACGTTCTGGGATGCGCTCTGTGGCGCTCTCGCGCTGACGGGCAACTGCTATGCCGAGATTCAACGGGATAAGGGCGCTCGTATCGTCGCGCTCTGGCCGCTGAATCCGAATCTGACTGAGCCTAAGCGCGACAGTAACGGAGTCTTGTATTACGAGACGACGGATGGGGTATCTGGCAATAGCAAGACTCCCGATATGGCTTCCGGTACGCCGCGCAAGATCAAAGCGGAAAACATGTTCCACGTCCCGCTATTCTGCTTCGATGGGCTGAAGGGAATCTCGCCCATTGGATTGGCGCGTCAAGGAATCGGGTTGGCCCGCGCCGCAGAAATGTTCGGCGCTCGGTTCTTCGGCAACGGCGCGAAGCCTGGTGGAATCCTCTCGCCCACATCCACCGATATCGGCGATGAGGAGATGGCCGCAGCCCGCAAGACGTGGCAGGAGACCCAGAGCGGTTCAAAGCAAGGCTCCATCGCTGTACTCCCCGGCGATTGGAAGTATACGGCGCTCACGATCAACCCAAAGGATTCTCAATTCATCGAAGTACGCGGTTTTCAGCGTACCGAAATTGCCGCATTGTTCCGCGTTCCGCCTTCGATGGTCGGCGACATCTCCAAGCAGAGCAAGGCTTCTGCCGAGCAGGAGGCATTGGCGTTCGTCACAGATACGCTCCGACCCTATTTGTCGCGGTTTGAGTCCGAGATTCAGCGCAAACTGATGCCGTCATCTGGGCGCAGCGCCGGAAAATACTTTGCAGAGTTCGACGTTTCTGAACGCCTACGCGCGGACTTCAAGACGTCGATGGACGGCTATGCAGTTGCGAGGCAGTGGGGATTCTACAACGCCAACATGGTGCTCGAAGACATGGGCAAGAACCCAATCGGGCCAATCGGGGATGTGTTCTGGGTTCCGGTCAACATGCAGAACGCCGAGCGGCTTCTGGACACGGAATCGGTACAAGATCAGCCTATCGACGCGAATCCGGCTCCCGCGCCAACGCAAGATGAAAAGAAAATGCTGGGCAAATACACGTTGGCCTATCTGCGGATTTACCGCGATGCGTTCGACCGCCTCTTGAAGCGCGATAAGCGCGATTTCGGGGCCGTTTCGAGCCTATTCGCGCCTGTTTTGCGCAGTATTGCTGAGGCCGCGCTTGCCGATTCCGGCGCGAAAAACGGCCTGGATTCCGTCGATCTTCAGCCAGAAGCATACGTCGAGGCTGCGTGCCGCTCGACAGTGAAGCGCCTCCATCTGATCGAGATGGATACCGATCTTACGGCGCTGGCGCAGTCAGAGTTTGTCAAGACCATTCGCTCCATCCACATCAACGTCAACCGCGACGTGGCCGCAGCCATTGCGGAAGCCCAAGTATCCGAGGTCAAGTAATGAACAAGAAGCGTGAGTACCGCACAGCCAGCAACGGATCGACCACGAAGGTTGAAGGCAACACCCTCGCTGGTTACATCGCCCTCTTCAATTCACTGTCCGAAGACCTCGGCGGCTTCCGCGAGGTTCTTGCCCCCGGCTGCTTCGCGGGTTCGGCGGGTAAAGATATCCGCGCCCTCATCAATCACAACACGGACACCGTCGTAGGCCGCACCAGCGCGGGCACACTGACGCTCAGTGAAGACGCGAAGGGGTTGGCGTACAGCATCGACCTGCCGGACACGCAAGCTGCCCGCGATCTGAAGGTGAGCGCGGCGCGCGGCGACGTGACGGGGTGCAGCTTCGGATTCTTCTGCAATGCAGACGAATGGAACGGCGCTGAGAACGTCCGCACCGTCAAAGATGTCGAACTTTTCGAGGTATCCGTCGGCGTGACCTTTCCCGCCTACGAATCGACGACCATGCAGTTGCGTTCGCGCTTCCCTGATGGCCTGATCGAGCGCGGCATTGGCGGAGAGCCACACAAAACAGTTGACGGCGAGGTCTTGCACGCCGACGACTTCCTGATCGTCCTGAAAGCCGACGATCCCGAAACGTGGAATCTGCCCTGGAAGTTCTCGACCGAGGAAAAGACCGTTTCCCATCTCCGCGATGCGCTGGCCCGATTCGATCAGCTTGAAGATGTGCCGCCAGCAGTGAAGCAAGATGCGTGGAAGCGCCTGGTTGAACTATGCAAGCAGTATGGCATCGACGTATCGCCGGATGACACCCGCGAGTGGAAAGAAACGATGGAATTGCGCTTGCAACTCGCCAAACGTCGCGCCCAAGTTCCGTAACTCCCAGATGTACAGCTAGCCCCCGCTGGTGCATTCAATTGCGCCTGTTCGCCTGGGAAGCAAAGAAGCCTACGCACGCCGCGTAGCGCTGTCCTGCACCCCAAACCTACTCGAAAGAGGAATATCCAATGGCAAAAATCTTAGAGATGCAGGAACGGCGCAATCGCCTGTTCACTGAAGCGCAGACATTGATGTCTGCTGACAATATCACCGCTGAGACGCGCACCAAGGTCAAAGCTATCATGTCCGATGTGGACGTGTTGGAAGAGGACATCAAGACGCAGGAGCGCCTCGACAAGATCGAGACAGACTTGCGTTCCACCGAACGCCCTCCGCGTCCGCAACCCGGCTCCGGGTCTGCCGACAAGCAACATGACGAGGGGGTCACTCGCGCATTCGAGACCTACATTCGGTACGGCAAAGATGCCCTAACAGGCGAACAGCGTGCGTTACTGGCCGAGCGTCGCGACATCACCACGACTGGCGCGTCTGGCAACACGAACGGCGGCTTCGTTATCCCACAGCTATTCGACACCACGCTGATCGAAGCCCGGAAGTTGGTTGGCAACACCGTTTCGATTGTTGGCAAGAAAGTTACCAACAACAACGGTGCTCCGATGAAGATCGCGACTGTCAACGACACTGGCAACACGCTGGTGACGATGACCGGAGAGGCGACTCTGATTGGAGAAGCCGATCCCAGCTTCAACGGCTTCGTGTTGTCCACGGACACCATCGCCACGATGGTCACGATGTCGTACCAAGAGCTTGAGGATTCTGCATTCGACCTGAATGCCTGGATTCGCAAGCAGTTCGGCATCCGGTACTACCGCGGACTAGAGACGTTGATTACAAACGGCAACGGCTCGAATATCGCCTCTCTGAAGACGGGAGCAACTGCTGGCGTGACCGCTTCGGGGACGTCGGCCCTCACCAACATGAACCTGCAAGCAGGTCAGGTCGGCCCGGTATTCGACGATTTCGTCGGGATGCAAGGTATTCTCGATCCGGCCTACGAGCAGGGCGCTAGCTGGGTGATGAATTCCAGCACGCGCGCTTACCTGGTGGGTCAGAAGGACAATTACGGTGTTCCGTTCTGGACGCGGAATCCAACCACAAACGTGCTGGATCACATCCTAGGCCGTCCGATTGTGCTCAATCAGGCACTCCCGAACGCCGTGAATATGTCCACCACAGCGACCGCAACGGGAATTCTGTATGGCGACTTCAGCGAGGGCTACTTGCTGCGTACCGATGGCCCCATTTCCATCCGCCGCAGCGACGACGTTCTGTTGCAGAAGTTGGAAACCGTCTTCGTGGCGTATAGCCGCATCGGGGGAGCCATCACGGATGCGGGTACGCACCCCATCCTGGCCCTGACCACTCCGATTGCCTAAGCAGCAGTCGCATTGATGCTCCGGCGGCTTTCGCCGCCGGGGTACATCTCGTGGGTTTCGCATGGACATTCGCATCATTAAGAGTTTTGGAATGCACGACAGTCTACACCCGTTCCATCCGGGCCAATGCCTCACGTTGCCGGATGCGAAAGCGCACGAATGGATTGCCGAAGGTAAAGCGGTTCCGCTGAACCCTGTAGTTGCTGTGTCAACACCATCCCGACCCACGAAACGCAAGCGCGAAAAGGCGAAACGGTTCTAAATGGCCCATCTTGCACTCACCCTCGTAACGCCGCCAGTGGTGGAACCTGTCTCGCTGGCCCAGGCGAAGAGTTTTTGCCGCGTCGATTTCACGGACGACGATACGCTCTTCCCCGTGCTGATTACCGCAGCGCGTGAGTACGCAGAGCGCTACATGCGCCGCGCCATCTTCAATCAGACGTGGACGCGCACCCTCGACAATTTCCCGATGGCCTGGGATCGCATGGCGGCCATGAATGCAGCCCGCTTGAGTGAGTGGCCGTATTGGTCAAGTATCTGGAATCAACTGCGGATCGACCTGCCGAAGGCGAAGACGCAATCTGTCACGTCTGTCACGTACATCGACAGCAACACGTTGCAACAGGTCACACTTCCCCCCTCATCCTACATCGTCGATACGTCGCGGCTGCCCTGCTGCATTGTGCCAGCGAATGCAGGGTACTGGCCCGTCGAGATGATGTACAACCCCGGTTCTGTGACGATCACATTCATCGCTGGCTCGTATGGTGACGGCGTGCTCGTCAATAGCTGCCCGCAAGACATCGTGGTGGCCATCTTGATGCTCGTCAACTATTGGTACAACAACCGCGATGCCGCTGGAGATGCGCCCGCAGCCGTCAAGTCGCTGCTGAACCCTCACCGCCTCACGATCTTTGAGTACAAATAATGGCCAAGAATAGTGCAGCGATGTGTAACACGGGCCAACTCAATCGGCGCATCCAGATTCAGAGCCAGACATCCACGCAGGATGGCTTTGGGCAGCCGCAGCGGGTGTGGACGAACATCTATACGTGCTGGGCGAACGTGGACATTCAGCAGTCGGCGTTGACGTATAGCCCCGGCGAATTCATCGACAAGAATGTTCTGCGGATCACGATTCGCTGGACGAGTAGCGTGGTGTTTGCTGCCAACCAGCGCATCTTGTACACGGAGGCGACAACAGGTGTTGCGCACGTCTATGAAATCAAGTCGGTCATTAACCCCGCGCAGGCCAACGTGTGGCTCGTTTTACTTTGCTATGAGATCAACCCGGAGGAGTAGCGATGGTTGAGGCGGCGATTTACAGCTTATTGTCAACGGCGACGTCGGTTGTGGCAATTGCTGGCCCGCGCATCTATCCGCTCCTGATGCCGATAGATTTTGTCGTTCCAGCCATCACGTACCAGATTGTTTCCAGTGTTTCTTCCCCTGGCCTGATGACGGCAGGGATGCAAAAGATTCGGGTGCAAATTGACTGCTTCGGGAACGACTACTCGGACGCGGTCACGCTGCGTGCGGCTGTTGTTTCTTCGCTTAACGGATTTAGCGGGACGGTGCAGGGTGTCCCCATCTCGAATTTCTCAAAAATCAGCCAGTCTGACTTATTCGACCACGATGCGCTGCTCTATCGGGCGATGGTCGAATTCTATCTACTCACAACCATCCAGTAGGAACAATCTTCGGGCAATAAAAATCCAAAGAAGCCCGCACGCTGTGCGGCAAGGGAGAAACTATGGCTTATACAGGATCACAGGCACAGGCGGGGCGTCTGGCGCAATTGGCAATCAACACGGGTAGTACTACGACACCCGTATGGACTACCGTTGGAGAGGTGAAAGATGCTGCACAGAGCGGGGCAGCCTGGGGCACTGTCGATGTCACCAATTTTGAGTCAGGAATCAACAAAGAATTCATCACAACCATTCGGGATAATGGCATCTGGAAGCTGACGTGTAACCGTGTCTCCGGGGATGCTGGTCAAGTTGCGCTGAAGGCGGCGTATGCAAGTGGCCTCGCGGCCATGTTCCAACTCACCTATCCACTGTCCGGCGCGCAGACCGCTGGCGACACCGATTCATTCTCCGCGCTGGTTGAGAGCGTGGATGTGGATGTCTCGACAGAAAAAGCAATCGAAATGTCAGTAGCGCTGAAGGTGACGGGCGCAATTACCTCAGTCGTTGGAGCCTAGTTTGGCACCGTCAATATCACGCAATTGATAACATGGCCGGGGTTGTCGCTGGATAGCCCCGGTGGAGGGCAAGGATTATGGCCAAGAAAAATGTGGTGGGTATTAGCGCTGGGGAACAATATGTCGATCCCACAATGCCAGGCGTTGCGTTGATACTCGGCAACGAAACATATAAGCTCTGTTTTACCTTTGGCGCACTGGCTACCGCAGAAGCGGAACTACGTAAAGCGGGCAGGATTGTCAACATGTTGCATAGTTTTGATTTTCGCAACATGGGCGCGTCGGATATCGCGCCGCTCGTCTACGCGGGCCTACTGCACTACCATCCGCAAATGTCGATGGAGAAGGTCGAATCGCTCGTGAACATTCGGAATCTTGGCGACATTTTAGGTGCCTTGATTCTTGCGTATGAGCAAGCGGTGGGTGAACCTAAAAAAAACGCGCAAAGCGGGCCGGGCGCGCTGGAAGAAAGTTAACTCCAGCGCAGCAATGGATGAACCTTTGGGCGTATGCCCGCAGCGCCCTACAGCTTACTCAATCTGAATTTTTAGAGATGACGCCGAGGAAATATGCAGCGTTATCAGAGGCGCACGATTATGCCATGAAGCAACGGGAGATTCTCTTCGCGCAGCTCACGGCAGCAACAATCAACTATTCGATGTCGCGCCCCAGAGAGCCAGTGGGCATCGCATCGCTGATGCCGAGCAATTGGGAGATAGCTCCCCGGCGCAGGCGTGTCAGTTCAAAGGGTGTGGTCGCGAAGTTGCGCGCGATGGTCGCATCGTATCAGCAGGGGTACAAGGCGAAACCATGAAGCCCACGATCAAGGTCACTGGCATCGCGGAGTTGCAGGCGAAATTCTCGCAGCTCACGGACAAACGCCTGGATAAGATTCTGTTCAAGGCTCTGCGCGCAGGCGCAGAGATTGAACGGGCGGAGATACAACAGAATGCTCCCACGGCTGAGATTCCGCCAAGTTCCGGCTCGGATGCGTTGCCGCAGGGAGCGCTGGCTGCCGATATCGAGATGCACGCAATTCGCACAAAAGAGGGCGAACCTGCCTATTGGGTTGTTCCGGGGAAGCTCACCGCGCACGTTGCGCGGTGGGTGGAATATGGTCATGCGTTGATCCGTGGGGGCTACTCGCGACTGATTACCAAGGGAGCTAACGCTGGGCGGCGACGCGGCCCCGGAGCGGTCGCTGGCCAAGTGCCGCCGCATCCGTTTCTGCGTCCCAGTTGGGAAGCGGCGGAAGCGCCAGCGCAGGCAGCGATTCGAGCATCCTTGGCGAAGAGCATCAATTCGATTCGCGTTAGATAGTTGGGAGATTGATATGGGCGGAGACGCAAGCGATATTGGGGTGAGGCTTACGCTGGACGGTGGCCAGACGTTCAGTATGGCTATCGCGCGTGCTGAGCGCCAAGTCCAGCACTTCGGGCACCAATCGGTGAGGTCGGGCAGACACGGCGTGCAGGCGTGGATGGCTTCCAGCGCGGCTCTGCGCGTGCTTGAAGGCAACATGACCAACAATATCCGCGCTGCGGAGCGGTTCATTGCCAGCAATAAACGGCTCTCTGCGTTCCTGGTGAAAGCCTTTCCGCTAGTCGGCGCGGTCGCGTTGCTCGGCGTGATGTCGAAGCTGGGGAAAAGCGTCTACGATTTCATCGAAAAATCCAAGCAAATGCCCAATGTTCTGGCGGCTGGTTTTTCTTCAATCACGGACTCGCTGGAGCAAGCAAACGATCAGCTATCTGTCGTGAACGAAAAGCTGCAAATCTCCATCGACAAGCTGGAGCGTCGTCCCGTCAATGGCATTGCGTTGGCGCTCGATGAGGCGCGGGTCTCGGCGGACAGGTTATGGGGGAGCCTGGAAAAAGACCGCATCAAGATGGCGGAACTGATGGACAAGAACCGTTCCTCGATCTTCTCGCAAGTCTTCCTGAATCGCGGGCGCTCCACCAATGTAGAGGGAACGATCAATAGCTATACGTCGAAATTCTCCAACTTGGAACACCAGCGCAATGAGGCTCTGCACGCTGGAGACACACAAAAAGCTGACTATCTGAAAGGACAACTCTACTCAACCTATACGTCTGCGTGGAACAAGATGGCTTCGGATATCGCCATGCGGCGCGGGACGATTCAGGAGCGCGACCAGGCTGGATTCTTGAAGGCGGTTCCGTATGCGGTCGAACATGGCAATCAGGATCAAAATGTCCAGACGGAGACAAGTTTCCAGACGTATGTGCAGGAGCGCATGGATCAGCAGGATATGCAGGATCGCAATGCGACGCTGACACAGCAGAAATTGAACATCCAAAAGAAGGCTGGGCATGGGAAGTCTCTTTTGGCGGCGCAGCGTGCGGCGGACGCGGCCCAGATGAAGCAATTCGAGTTGGAGCATTCGCAGTGGGAGGCGGCCAGCACGCGGAGCGCTGAAGATGAAGTCCATTTTTGGACTACGAAGATGCGCGCGCTCAAGGTTGGATCGACGAATTACCGAATCGTGTACTCGAAGGCGCTGGCTGGGCTGGAAAATGAGCGCAAGCAGGCGGCAGCGCTCCAGAAGCGCGTGGCTAAATCTATGCTCCATCAGTGGGATGCGTCCGCCACTGTCAAGCCAGACAAGTCGGTTCTGGCGTGGATGACGACTGTGAACAAGGGCGCGGATATCGCGTCGGCGAATGCCCATCAGTTTGAGGATGTGAACCTGGCGATTGAGCGCCAGACGGGGAATATCTCGCGCCTCTCCGCTGCACAGCAACGGGCAGCGCTGGACACGCAGCGCTACACGGATGACTTGCAGGCGCTCCAGCACGCGCTGGATGAGGTGAATGCTGATCCGTCGCTGACCATAATGCAACGCAAGCAGCTAACCCAGCAGATCACCAACCAGAAAAGCATCCTCGCTGGACAGTACGGCGTGGCCAACATGCAGAACCAAGCCGCTATCCAGTCCGCCAAGCCGTTTGGCGCGCTGCATGACTCCACGATGAGGTTGGCGCAGCAGTTCACTGACCTCGGCAGCGCAATGACAAGCGTGACGCAGACCGCGCTGGGGAATTTTAATAGTTCACTCACTGGCATGGTGGCTGGGCATCGCTTCATTGGGCCGCAGGGGGGAGCGCAGTATGCCCTCAACGCGGCATCGCGTTTCAGTTCTACCACGCTCCAATACGGCGAGGGCTTGGTAGCGAAGCACTTGATGTCACACGGCTCTGGCGCGAAAGGGGGGCTTGGAGGCATTCTGGCGAAGCATCTGATGCCTCACCACGGCTCCGGCCCCACTGGAACCATGACTGACCCGTGGTTCGTATCTCTCGTGAATAACCCTACGCTGAGCAATAATGGCCCGCTGGGAAGCGCTCAGCACGCCCTGAATAAGGTTGCGCCTGGGCTTGGCAATGTTGCCCCTGGCGTAAGCGGGAGTACCACTGGCGGCATGTCCATTCCGGGATCAAGCGCGGGCGGCACTTTGGCGACGGCGCATGGAGCGCTGAGTCGGGTCGCAGCAGGGAGTAGCGTCGCGAGCGCGGCTTTGGCGAAGATTCCATCCTTGAGTCCGCAAGGGACGACGGCAACGGCGATTGGACAACTGTCGGGCCTGACGACGACGGGGATTTCTGCGCCTGCCGGGGGAAGTAGCACGTCGAAAAACGTGATGACCGCCGTGGGTGTGGGATTGAAGATGCTCCCACTGTTTGGATTCGCCTCTGGTGGCCCGGTTGCCGGGAATGTCCCAATCGTTGTTGGAGAGCGTGGCCGCGAGATATTCACTCCGGGAGCCGCCGGGGGATACATTACGCCGAACCATGCGATTGCTGGCGGTGGCGCATCGCACACGACCTACAACATTGATGCGCGAAACTCGACCAACCCGGCGTTGACGGCAGCCCATGTGCAGGCGGCATTGCACCACACGCAGAGCCGCGCGGTGCATCAATCCTTGCACGCAACTCACGATATGAAACGTCGTCTTCCGGTGGGGGCGTAAATGATAGTGGGAACCTTCAATGGGGCAAACGTCATCCAGGCTCCGACGAGCAAATTTGTGGAGATGGACTGGACGGCGCACGATGCTGATTCCATGTCTCAGTCGCCGTGGACGGGGCAGTCCCAGGTGTATCAGTGGGGGGCGCAATGGTGGGCGCTGACGATTGCGTTTCCGTCCATGTCGCGTGCAGATATGCAGCCGTGGCAGGCCTTTTTGCTGGAGTTGTCCGGGCGGGCAAATGTGTTCCTCGCTGGAATGTACGGCGAGTCCCAGCCGCTCGGTAGCTACAACGGGACGGGGCTGACGCTGGCCAACGCTGGCGCAAGTGGCAACTCGATTGTCGTAGCTGGCTTCCCGGTCTCCACGAATAATTGCTTCTTGCCCGGCGATTGCATCCAGATTGGCTATCGCCTCTACAAGATACTGGAGCCAGTGGATAGTAACTCGACGGGGCAGGCAACCCTCTCGATCTGGCCGCAGCTTCGCGATAGTCCCGCACAGGGAACCGCCGTCATTACGACTGGCTGCCAGGGGTTGTTTCGGCTCGCTAAAAATGATCGTGGGTGGAATTACAACCCACACGCCGCTTATACCATTCCAACATTGCACTGCCTTGAAGCCCTTTAATCTGCGCCGCTCTCACTGGGGGTAAAAACCATGCCAAGAAACGTAGACGTTGCCACGCTGAATGCGCTTGCTTCCGGCGTGGTCAACATTGGCATCCTTGCGGATATCGCGCTGACGACTGGCCCGATCTACTGCTGGACGGGGTACGGCAACCTGACCTACAACGGGAACACCTACCTCGGCCTCGGCAATATGTCGGACATCTCTCCGTCCAGTGAGTCCTCTGTGGTCATTGCGCAGGGTCTCTCGCTCACGCTGACTGGGATTGGCTCTGATATCAGCGAGGCGCTCACGGATATCACGCAGGGGCAGCCAGTGACGCTGTACATGGTGGTGCTGGATGCAGCGGGCAACATTATTGGGTCGCCGATTACGACGTATCAGGGACAGACGGACACCGTGCAGGTTATCGACGATCCGAATGGAACTTGCACGGTCGTCCTGCAAGTGGAAAATCGCCTGACGCAGCTCCAGCGGAACCGCGCCTATCGCTGGACGAATGCCCAGATGCAGGAACTGAACCCCGCTGAGCAGGGCTTCATGTACACGGCGAACCTGAGCGACTACGTGGCCGAATGGGGAAATAACGGCGACGGCGTCGGGAAGTGAGAGGAATACACGCATGGAATCAATCTTTAAGCAACCAGCGCCACATCCCAAACACAAGCGCAATCCAAAGTGGCAGGAATTGATGCACTACTTCCTGATGGATCGTCGCCAGCAGCCGTTTGCGTGGGGCACGAACGATTGCTGCATGTTTGTTGCGGATCATATTCAGACGGTGACTGGCTTCGATATGGCTGCCGACTATCGCGGCCAGTATGGTTCCGAGTGGGGCGCGGCGAAGATGTTTGCGGCGGCTGGCGGCCTCGAAAACTTCGTGGCGCTCGAATTTAAGAAGCATGGCATGACGGAGATTCCGGTCGTTTTCGCCCAGCGCGCCGACGTGCTTCTCAATCGACAGAATGGCTCTCCAGCTTTGATGGTTATGGACTTCGACGGTATCCACGCGCTCGGCATCCACGAAACGAAGGGCATCGTGCGAGTGCCAGCGCTCCACAACTGCGCGCGCGCGTGGAGGATAGGGTAATGGCGAAGATTGTTGCTGGGGCTGCTTTGATAGCTGGCGCTGTCGCCTTGACCGTGATGACAGGCGGAGTGGGCGCGGTCGCCCTCGTCGCGATGTCTGGCATCGAGGGATCGCTGTTCGCTGGAATGGTGGCCGTGGCATCCGTGGCGGGCGCGGAGTTGCTCACGTCGGGCATCATGGATGCGCTTAATTTTGGCGCTGGCACTGGCGTCGCGGTGCGCGGACAGTCCGCGCACGACTGGATCGCTGTGTATGGACGGCAGCGTGTGGGGGGCGCTCAGATCGACGTGTCGGTAGCCAATAATCCTGCGGGCGGCGCAGGGAGTACGAATGTCTGGATGTGGGAGGTTTTTGCTCACGCCTGCCATCAGGTGGAGGCGATGGATGCTGTCTACATGAACGGCCAGCAGGCGTTCTGTCAGCGGGGCGTGAACGGCGGGTTTAATGGGCTACAGGGGAACCTGATTGGAACTGCGGACACGAATCCCACGAACATGGATATAAACGGGATGTCTCTCGACATCCATCCCACGGACGCCAATTATCTTGAGTATCACAACTTCCACTTCGATGGCAATCCGCGTTTCTGGATGGCCCAATATGACGGGACGCAGACGGAAGCCGACCCGTTTTATATGGCGTGGTGCGCCGTGAACACCGTGAATGGCACTGCTGTGCCGCATTGGAATGCCAATTGTGTCCTTGCAGGTACGGCGTACTCCATCTTCCGGTATTGGTGGAACTCGCAATGGGGTGGCGCGCCGCCCGCCGTCCAGGTGGACATACGCGGCAAAAACAACATCTACGATCCGCGTATCGCCGCCCTGACCGCAGCGCCACAGGCTGTGTATCAAAGCTCCCGGTACGGGCCATGCACGTACACGATCCCAGGCATGGATGCAGCATCCTCCTATCGCGTCTGTCTTCTTTTTGCGGAAAGCTATTGGACGGCAATCGGCCAGCGTCAATTCAATGTAATCCTCAATGGCACGCAGGTGTTGACGAACTTCGACATCTTCGCTGCTGCGGGGGGAGCGAACATCTCCTTTGTGGAGCAATTTGCGACGGTGGCGAACTCCAGCGGGGATATCGTCATTGAATTCACCAATGGCGCGGCGGATCAGCCGACGATCTGCGGAATTGTGATCCTCGAATACGGCAATGCGGCGCTGTCTATCAACTGCGGCGGTGGCGTGGAGGGAACGTTCCAGGCGGACGAGTATTTTTCCGGCGGTCTCACTGCCACGGTAACGAACGCAATCAACACTTCTGGGCCGACCCCGATGGCCTACGTGTACACGGAAAATGCGGCACTAATTCTGGCCGACTACCTGACGAATACGCAGTTCGGCGCTGGATTCTTGTGGTCGGAGATCAATATCCCGCAGTTGATCGCCGCCGCGAACATCTGCGATGAGCAAATTGAGCTGGCGAAGCCGATGACAATCAACGGCTACACGGTTACGTATGAGCCTCAGTTTTCCATCTGCGGGTGCCTCGACAGCGGCCAAACGTCAGGCGTGGTTATCAACAATATGCTCTCCGCGATGGCTGGCAACCTGAGTTACGTTGGTGGACAGTGGAGCATCTTTCCCGGCGTCTGGTACGGGATACCAGCGGCGATCCTCACGCAGGGAGACTTCCTTGCTCCGCTGAAATATAGCCCAAAGAAGAAAGCCCGCGACCTCTACAACGAAATCCGCGCCCAGTTTGTATCGCCCGCAGCATTCACCACGACGATGGGGCCGGGGATTGACGTGTATCAGAATACTTCCCTGTTCGATAATTTCAACGCGCAGTGGACATTGACGGACATGGTTCCGTTCAGCGAGAATCCATCGCGCCAATATGGTGTCGATCAATGGCTCTTGCAGGACGGTGGAACCAAGTACATCCACAACACGAAATTCCCCTTCACCATCTCGCACGCTTGCTGTCAGCGACTCAGCAAGATCATGTTGCGACGCAACCGCTGGCAGGGCGTCGGCACGATCTATGTGCCCCTGGCTCAGATCAACACTGTTCCGGTGGATAATATCGAGATCAGCTACCCGCGCTATAGCTGGGATGGAAAGCTTTTTGCGGTGGTGGACACGCAGATTATTCCGGGGTCGGCGCAGCATACCGGGGAGATGTCTTCCCCCATGTACAAAATCGACTTCGTGGAAACAGACCCAAGCATCTATGAGTGGTCAACGACGGATGAGTTGCAACTGACTCCCAATGGGATGAGTCAGGCTGGGCCGAGCACTCCGATGGTGCAGCCCCCTACGAATCTTGTGCTGGAGTCCGGCGCTCCCACGCTTCAGACGACGACCACGGGGCTTTCTCTACCCACTATCCTCTGTACGTGGACGGCTCCTGAGGCTCTCTACAACAACGGGCAGTCCAGCGGCGGCGCGGATGCCCTGGTCGTCGATGGTGGGCACTATCTCATCCAGTTCCAGACCAACGGAGCGTCGTTCTGGAACACTGCCGCGCAGGTGGCGGGCGATACGACGAGTTACACCATCGGGGGCATCCCTGAGGGCACAATCTGCAACGTGAGGATCATGGCCGTGCGCTGGACGGGCTTGCGCAGCGAGTGGGTGCAGGCTGGGCCGATTACGGTAAGCGGCAGCACGTTGAATATCGCTGCAACGGACGTTTACTACACGGATGGCTCCTCCGTGGAAACTTGGCAACCCGCCACCACCAACGCGGACAGCACTCGCGGCCAGGTGGCAACCCTGATATTGAATCCCGGCTTTGAATCGGGTGCGCTCAACTGGACGCTGGGCGCGGGCTGGGCCGTCGTGAATAATCCGGCGCTGGCGCATTCGGGATCGTACAGCGCGGAGTTCACTGGCTCCGTGGCTGCGCCGATTGTGCAGCAGCCGCAGTTTTTCCTGGGGGCCATCAACACGTTTTCGCTTGCCTGTTTCATCAATCCAAATGGAAGCGCTGGCAGTGGATCGGTTCGCGTGAATATCTACAACGCGGCAGGCACACTCCTGTCAACCATATATGGATCGAATGTTGCCGGAGGAACGACAGGGTATCAGCTATCCACCATGACGTTGCAGCAATTTGATGCGGGGGTGGAAGCCGTCGCAGCGACGTTCCCCTATCATGTGCTCCCTGCCGGGTGCTATTTCACTGTGGATGCCTACATCACTGGCAATGCTGGCGCTCCCTGGTACGTGGACGACTTCTCGCTGACCACTACGGATACATCTCTCCGTTCGCTGGTGACGGGCGCTCCCGTCAACCTGGTTCCCGATTCCTCCGTGCAGTTTGGGGGCGCGTATTGGTCTGCGCCAGCGGGGAGCTTGTATACGGTGGCGACGGGCGTCTCTGCGATTGGTGGGCAGAATGGCTTCCAGTTCCCAGCCACGGCGAATGGAGTGGCCAATCAGTTGATTGCTTCCGCTCCCATTCCGGTGACCCCGGGCCAGACGTACACGCTTTCGGGATTCATCGACGCTACGCAAGTAAGCGCTGGCAGCCCCATGTTGGCCATCTACAGCACCAATGTGGTCAGCGATCCATCCGGCGCGACGCTCTATGCGTCCGTGGACGGCACTGCTGGCGTGGCCGCGCGCGCTTCGACGACGTGGACATGTCCGGCTGGCGTGACGCAGATATGCGTGGCGGCGAATCTCAACGGATGCACGATCAATAGCGGCCAATTTGTGACGTTTGCGCTGCCACAATTGCAGCAGGGCGCTACGATGACGGGCTACTCTACCACGCTGGTGGACTCAATGACTGGCACCATGCAGCATCGGGCGATGAGTACGGGGGTGCAGACGGCCATCACGCCCACGGGGAATGTGCAGAATCTTGGCGGCGTGGCGGCAACAACAATCACGCCGATCAGTGGCCTGATGCCTTCCCAGGCGGGCGCAGATGTGACGGCTCAGAACGCGAATATCCTGTTGCAGAATCCAAACTTTGAAGCTGGCAATGTTGGCTGGACGATTCAAGAGGGCGGCGTTATTTCTTCGGGCGGTGGTTTCAATGGCTCTGGCTACAGCCTAAAATCAACTGGCGGCACGCTGGTGGCGGCTAACAATCAACTCATTCCATGTAGCGCTGGCGCGGTCTTGTCTGCCACAGCACTCTTTAATGCGCCAACAGGGACTGCTGGTGGGGCCGACGTGCGTATTGCATTCTTCGACGCGGCGGGTTCCATCACTAACTGGCTCGACGGGAGCACGGCTGTGGCGAACGGCACTCCTCAGCAATCGCGTCTTGTCCTCACCGCAGGCGCAGGAACCGCATACGCGCAGATTTTTCTCGTAATATATAGCGCGGCTGTAGGATGGACATCTGGGGGTGTCACGGCTGCCATACTGCCCAACTCGCTCGACGAAGTGCCGAATGGATCAACCTATGTGAGAACCAACAATACGCATGTGGATGGCAGTGGCAATGTAACTGGGTTTGTGGGTCAGGGAGCGCTGGCTACCCTCGACCAGGTGAACACTGCCAACATTGCTGCCGGGGCCGTGAGTGAGATCGTCGTGGTCACTGATACATCCTCAGTCACGTACACCCCCGCCAGCGCGTGGCAGACGGTTGGAACCGTGACGATCACATGTGAAGGGGGCATCGTAGTCATAGAGGCGCAGTTTTTAATATCTTGTACGGCAGATGGAAATCTGACCATCCAATACTCTATTCAGAATTCGTCAGGCACCATACTGTGGAGCCAAAACTATGATGAACCCCCTAACCGGCTCGTGGCACGAGGGATTCGTGCGGTTGATCTCGCGCCACCGGGAAACGCAACTAGTGGGGTAGCCGAGACGTATAACCTCTGCGCGTGGGCGCAAATATCAAACTACACCTATGATGTTTCAACTGTTCTTTTGACCGCTCAAAACTTTCGAGTGTAGGCGCTACTGCTGCCTTCCAGGATGATGGCGCGATTTACTGCTTCGCGGATGTGCCCGTGGTAAGGTAGTCGGCGTCGGTTTCCATCCACAGAGTCACATCTCCCTGCTGGGCTGCCTCGATGGAGAAGGTGTGTGTCCCGCCGTTCGCGCAGGGGTGGAGACCCGATGCTGAAAAGGTCAAGCTGGCCGAGCCAGCCCCACTGCTATTGATGGAATAGGTTCCGGTCGGCGTGGCGGTGCAGGTAGCCAAAGCAAATGGGAATAAGCGATTGATCGTGCCGCCGCTGATATTTCCGTTTCCGTCGAAGGAGATGGTTCCGATATCCGTGCCGTACGTATTCCCGCCGCCGCCGCTGCTGTAGCCGTATGCCTCGGTAAAGTTGACGGCGTAATTCCCCGCGAGACTGGCGTTGGAGTAGGGCGAGTTGGACTGCGCGAGAACGGCGGATGGGCTGTTGGCGCATCCGATTGCGCCCACAAGAACCACGGCGGAAAGCGACAAGGCAAGCGAAAGACGAATGCTGGAACGCATGGGATACCTTTCTCTTTATGGCTGGATGCCAGATTTGAGCAGTCGCGCAATCGCCAGTTGAATCAGGCTGCTGCGAGACATTCCGTGCTTCTGGGAGAGCGCGTCCAACTCTGCAAGAATGTTCCCGCGCAGCCGCAGACTGATGTTTCTTGCCTGCGGGGTAGTCTTGACGTTCTTCTTTGGAATTTGCTTCATAAATGCACCGTATCCTTTTTCATGGAAGATTGCAAGGGGTATTTATAGAAATGTTGCAAATTGTATCGCAATTGATATTCAACATCCCACAAGCGAGATGATCCCCAATGGACAGCACGCAAGAATTGATCCTTACGGAACTGCGCGAATTGCGCAGCGACTACAACGCCCACGCACGCGAGACAGGCGCACGCATGTCCACGCTGGAGTCGCAGATGTACAGCCTGTGTGGGAACGGGCAGCCGGGGCGCATCTCTAACATTGAATCCGCCGTGCAACAACTCAAGGCGTGGCGCTGGTGGCTCATAGGTGCAATGGCTGGAGTCTCCGGCATGGTTACTGCCATCGCGCGGATTGCAGTCGCCTGGAAGCGGTAGGCTGCTTACCGCGCAGCCTTCTTGCTCCGGCGAAGGTGCTTCAGAAGTACGGCATCGAGGCGCGACTGCCAGCCCTCACCAGAGGCGCGAAAGTGCTGCACAACCTCTGGAGACAGCCGGATGGTGATGCGCTCCTTGGTGGGTTCTTTCTGTGGGCCGCGTCCTTTGCGAATCACTTTGCCTTGGTAGGTGACTCTTGCCTGATCCCAGTAGGCATCTGTTGCTACCGGATCATTCGGATCATACGGCCCGTCTTCCGGGTCGTATGGAATGGGTGCGTCGGTTGCAATGCTCTTTCGTACCCGATCCCAATCTGTCTGACTCTTAACGTTTGGCTTCCGCATATTTTCTCCTCTCTTTTCTGGACGCTGGTCGGAACGAAATAACCCGGATGTAGTTTCTACGCCGCACATAGACGAGCGAGAGCATTCCATCGACCGCTTCCACTATCGCCAAATCTTGCTGGCGACGTTCAGCTTTGAAAGCAGTATCAATCGTCACCTTGGCTGGATTCTCATACACCAGATGCGCGTCGGCAAAATCAAGGCCGTGCTTCTCGATATTCGCCAGCCGCTTTTTCTCGTCCCACTCGTACATAAATATATTGTGCATACAAATTAAGTAGAAGTCAAGAGGAAAAATCATGGCAGGAATGAAGATTGCGAGCGATGTCCATATCAAGATTTACGAGATGGGGCGGCAATCGCCGAGGCTTACCAACTCGGAGATTGCCCGCGCCCTGGGCATCTATCGTGCCACTGTTGCCAAACTGCGAGATCAGAGTCCCGTCGTTCCTGCCGTAACTGCGATTCCGGCGCCAGACACCATCCATGACGATATCAAGCGATTGCTGAAGAAGCAGCCGTTATTGGATGTAGAGATTGCGGACGCGCTGGATGTCAGCCCGAAGCGCGTGCGCGATGCCATGAACGAGATGGCCTCGCGTGGCACGTTGCTCATGCAGACCGTGGATGGCCGCCACGGTCTCATGGATTCCATCGCTCTGCCGCCGGGCAAGTCGTCGGTAGCTGGGAAACAGGGCGGCTGGACGCACGTATTTGGCGTGACATCGGACAACCACTTGTGCAACCGCAATTCGCGCTTGGACGTTCTCAACGCGGCCTATGACCACTTTGAACGCGAAGGAATCACCACGGTCTACAACGCTGGCAACTGGATCGACGGCGAAGCACGCTTCAACAGGTCGGAGTTGATCGTTGCACCAGGCATGGATAACCAGATCGACTACTTGATCGACAATTGGCCCGTAAAGCCGGGGATCGTGACCCACTACATCGCTGGAGATGACCACGAGGGCTGGTATCAGCAGCGCGAGGGTATCGAGATTGGCAAGTACCTCGAAATGCGGGCCATCGAGCAGGGACGCGAAGACTTGCACTATCTGGGTTATGGCGAGGCCGATGTTGCGCTGAACTATGGTTCCGGCTCGGCAATCATGCGCGTCGTTCATCCCGGCGGCGGTTCAGCATACGCGACAAGCTACACAGAGCAGAAGCTCGTCGAGAGCTATCAGGGCGGCGAGAAGCCCCACGTCATCCTGATGGGCCACTACCACAAGTTCAATCAGGGGTATCCACGCGAAGTCCACACGATCCAGTGCGGGACAACGTGTTTCAGCCCACAGACAAAGATCGAGACGATTGAGGGCGAGAAGCAAATCAACAAGATCATCCCTGGGGATTTAGTGAGAACCCACACTGGCGCTTTCAAGGCCGTCCTGAATGTGCAGAAGAGGCAATATGCCGGGAACATGGTACGCATCAACTTTGGACGGAAACGGAGATGCGATAACCAGATCACGGCAACAGAGGAACACCCAATCGCGGTCATTGTAGCGGGAGAAATCGCATGGACTCCTGCAAATGAAGTCCGGGTAGGAGATATGATCGCCGTCCGCGCGAAGCAGTGCAAAGAGTGTTCAGAGCAAATCCCCTACTGGATGCAGCAGTGCAACAAGCATAACGGGATGGACAAGGCTTCTGTTAGGGAAAAACTCTCTCACGTCAAGGGGGGACGTGTTCTTATCCGCAAGCGCTCCGGCGACAGTAGGACTCACCTTGAACTAGACATCATCCCTTTCTGTGAGAAGTTGGCATCCGAGGGATGGCGTGCGGTTCCTGTTGGAGGAGATGTCGTCCCTGACGTGATCGCATTTCGGGACGGCAAAGTCATTGCATTCGAGATCGAGAAAACCAGCGGCAAAATGCGTGCATTTAAGGCGCTGAAGTACGACGGACACCCACTTGCTTCATATGTGGACGAGATCGTATGGAACTACCCAGCCGAAAATCAGAAGCGCGGGTGCGGTCAAGACATTCTTTCGTTGCCAGAATATCCTGGCTTCGTCGGCGTTCGCGTGGTGAATGTATCTACCTCAAAGGCGCGTTCAGCCCGCAATCCATCCATAGGTAAAAACGTCTTCAATTTGGAAGTAGAAGACGACCACACATATGTGGCATCGCATGTTCTCGTACATAACTGCGACCAATCCCTTTTTATGCGGAAGAAGCGGCTCCAGGCGCATGTGGGTTTCCTTGTCGTCAAGATCAAGCAGGACGATGCAGGCGCGATCAGCAGGATGGGAGTCGAGTTCTTCCCGTTCTACGACAAGGCTTACTACCAGCGATTCAAGTAATGTTTGCCGACGGCCTCGACTTCAACGAAGAGGAAGATATTGCGTGGTTGTATGAGCACGCCAGATGGAGACAGGAGAAGACATGCAAACAAGCGAAAATGGGCTGCAACTTATCCAGACCGAAGAGGGATTCTCAGCTTTCCCCTACAAGGACATCGCGGGTTTCGACACCATAGGCTACGGCCACAAGATGTTACCAGGTGAAAGCTACCCGCATGGCATCACCCGCGACGAGGCTGTCCAGCTTCTCATGCGCGATGTGGGAGCGACAGAGGCGGCAGTCAACCGTCTCGTCAAGGTTCCGCTCACGCAGTCGCGGTTCGACGCGCTGGTGGATTTCACCTACAACCTTGGGGCTGGTCGGCTGGAAGGGTCAACTCTGCTGAAGCTGCTCAACGGGGGAGACTACGACGCGATTCCCGCGCAATTGTTGGAGTGGTGTCACTCAGGCCCGACCGTCGTTCCTGGGTTGTTGGCGCGACGGCAAAAAGAAGTTGCACTGTGGAGGGCGGCGTAACCATGACAGTCGAACATAAGATTATCCTCGCACTCTCGCTGGCGCTGGCCGTAATCCTCGGTTTTGGGGGCTACGAGACGCTGAAAGCGCATGATGCCATCATCCGCGCCGAGGATCAAACAAAGGCCACGGACGCGCTGAAAAGGCAGCAGGATGCGGCAATGGCCGAACGGGATGCCCTGGTAAAGCAGTACCAGCAGAGCATCACAGATCAGATTGCAAAGGTGCGGTCATCTCAAGCCGCCGTGCAGGTCATCGACCACTACGTGCCCGCAGCAGCCGGACAAGATGCGACAGTGGTGCAGAAATCGGACTTCTCGGCTGGCGAACAGGCGAGGCTTCCCGATGCGCCGTCCTACTCCATCGAGACGCAGCAGCAGGCCATAGCGACGGCTGACAAGCTACTGCAATGCGATGCCGACGATCACGCGCTGCAGGCTTGCCAGCAGAACACTGCAACGTTGCAGCAACAGGTCAAAGAGACAGACACCGAAGCGCAGACATGGGAAAACGCTGCGAAAGGAGGAAGCAAGTGGCAGCGCATTCTACGTGCAGCGAAATGGTTCGGCATTGGAGCGGCTTCGGGGGCTGTAGCCTTCGCCGCCGTACATCACTAGAAAGGGAGCGCGAAATGGAAAGACTGAAACAGATCATCGAGGTCATCTCGCAAGTGCCAAATCAGGGATGGGCTATCCTGCTCATCGCGTGCGGTGGTGGTCTCTACCTCGCAAACGCACACGATGCCGCCCTCCAACTTATCGCAGGAGGTCTCGCCATCTTCGAGCGCAAGTAATCTCGCCTTCGCGCACTTTTGGGTGCCAGCCCGCCGAGTGCAGTTGAAGTGCGGTAGTGGTCAAACCCTGATCCCGGACGACCTCTGCTTTTTGCAAAAGAGGTCTTGACCAGCACAGACGAGGGCACATTCCAGGACACGTTCGTTCCAGACCCGTGTTCCAAGTGTGCCTTTTAGTGCCTCAAACTACCATGTAACTCTATGATTCCGTGGCAGATACTAGCTTGACACGGTAGAGGTCAGGAGTTCGAGTCTCCTCGTGCCTACCACATTCTCAAACACATACGCTCTTTCGATTCTCGAAAAAGGCGCACACGCACCGGATAAACAGGAAGAAGCGACACTCCCCGTGTTGAAGCATGCGGAGGCTCTATCGTTGTGGCGCTCCGGGGTAGAACCTGTCCCATAGCGCCTCCTTCCACTCTCTGGAAAAGTATGCACCATCAATTGCCGGGACTAAGGAAGCTCTGATTAAGTTTCACAGCTAATTCCTCAGGGGCTAAAGCCCGCCCCCATTTCAAGTATTTACGGCGGGACTGAAGTCCCGCCCCTTCCAAACGCTGACTTGTGCAGAGATTCCCTAAACGAGAGTGTCAGTCGAACTCAGCGCGTAAATCTAGCATAATCAGCAGATTATATTTTAAGAAAAACTCGTGTACCACGGTTTTCTACCACGGTTTGAACGACGCTCCCCCTGCCGTCTCGTCTGTATATCCCCGATACTGACGCGGATTCCTCGCGCCAGGATGATGCAAGACTGGGCGGATTTTCTCGAACAGACGCAACGTGGCGGCAAGGTGCTGCCTTTCCGGGGATCGGCGGCATAGTGGAAGCAGCTTACAGTGTTGCTGGAGACTTCGCTCCGGCACTCTGAATTTTTTTGAACACTGCATCCGCGATTTCTTCAACATTCGATTGCATGGGCTGCTTGGAGACCGTCAATCCTCGAATAATTTCACCTTGTCTGTCACATGTGACAGTGCCATAACTGAGAAACGTCGTGAGCACCTGTTCATGCCCAAGGTTCTGGCTCCACGCCTTGAAATCTTCCGGTGATTGGCAGACTTGCTCACCCAGCCAGACAAGCGTCTTTCTCAGACTATGCGGATGAAAATACGGAAGACCCGCACGCTCAAACGCCTCGCGGAAGACTTTGCGGATCGGTTCGGCAGTACTCCAATGCTTTTGCTCCAGTCCGGTCGCTGCAAACTGTTGACTGTCTCCCAGCGCAATCCTCGTTGCCGGAAACAGCGGATCGTCATTGCCCCAGAGCTTCTCTTCCCGTAAATGGCGCACCCACTCCGCCACGATCTCGCGGATTTCCTCTCCTACGGGGAAAAAGAACGTCGTAAAGGTTTTGCTGAATTTCGTCTTCACTTCCCGCGCATCCTGGTGGACGCAGTTCGCGATGAGGTCAACATGCTTCAGCTTCATCGAAGCAATAGCGCTGTCCCGCGCCCCGGTCAGCAGTGTGAATGCGACCAGAGCGCGGTTGCGAAGCTCGATCTCGCTCCCGACTGGCATCATCCCAATCACATACTTGACCTGTTCCAATGTTGGCGATTTCTGTTCCCTGTGTGCCGTGGCGATGCGCGTGTCTTTTCCTGAAAGATTGAAGTAGTCCGCATCTAAATACTGAATATGCGACTTGTAGCCGGGTTCTCGCGAAAGCCATTGAAAGAATCGCTTCAGTTGCGTCAGCGTGGCGTAAAGCGTCGCCTTGCTCAATTTCTCGCCTGACCGCTGGCCTGTTTGCTCCGCCAGATGCCGCTTGAACGCGGTTGCCTGCTCAGTGTGAAATGCTTTGAAGTCCCGGTGGGTGTACGCTTCAAACCGACTCAGTGCCTTCGCAGCGGCATCCACGGTCGGCTCACTGTACCCCGTGGCTTCCTTTAGATAGGCAAAGTATTTGCGCTTGATTCGCTCGTTTTCTGGGTTGTGTTTGGACATGATAGCTCCCCCTGTCTGAAGTCACTGTTTACGGTGGGTTCAATCCTCTCGCTTACTTGTCGCTGAGCCTCCGAAAACGTGACGTTCATTTTTCCTCGAACTTGCTCCAATTTCTCCAGACTGACGCGCCGATAGATCATCGAATCGCACTCCGGGCAGATGCCAATCAGATTCCCAAACTTCTCCGTAACAGGCAGATACTCCGTCATGTCCCCAGCAGGAAATTTCGGAGCGCGGCAACGGACACAGTAGATTTCTCCCGGCTGGCAGGGCCGCTTGTTTTTCATCCTGCGGCGCTGAAGGAATGCGGCAAGGTCAGTACCCAGAATCAGAATCGGACGCTTCTTGTCACAGGTAGGCAGCCCAGCCTTCACCCATGCACGCACGGTGTTTTTGTGGATACCGAACAGACGGCCAATGTCTTCCACCGCGTAACTCCGATGGATTTTGACAAGCCTGGGATTGGGGCGGCGCTTGGGCATGGCGTTGCCTGTCCTAGGCCACAGCCTTGCGGGCTGCTTCCAGTTGCGCCACCAGCTCGCGTATCTCCGCATCGGGGTTCCCGGCAATCCGGGCGGCATTCAGCGCCGCTACCTCATGCGCGGGCCAGCCAACGGCACGCCCGCCCAGGCTTACCGGATGCGTAAATTCACCTTGAGTAATTCGCAGGTAGAGTGTGCTGCGCGACAGGCCAGTTGCCGCTTTTACGGCAGGAAGCCTCAGGATGGTATGCGTCATGTTTGCACCTCGTTGGGTGTTGTTGAACATGACTCCATTACGAGTGAGACAGGGGGCTAGCCTGCAAGCTGTCTTGCACAGGCCCGCGTCATTGTTGGCTTTTACATTTGTTCGAGGCAGGCCACTTAATACGCTGACCTTCGATGCTGGGCCTTGATCGGCTTGGATGGTTCTTCCAATAACTGTTTCAGGCGTGAAACGGAGATACCTTCATCTTCAGAGACAGTCTTCAAGAACGCCTTGTTGCCTTTGGCTTTCTCTGCTTGCACCATCCTCTTGAGCCTTTCGCGCCGTTGCGCCGCCGATTCTGCATCCCCTGCCCCAGCCACGGGCTTATCAACCAGGCGGATCAATGTCTGCTTGTCCAGTTTGAAAGAGTTATCTTCGAGAGTAAGAATGTCGGCCAATGCAATCGAATGGCCAGCCAAACCGAGGGTAAGCCTGTCCTCGGCTGACAGTACGATGTGGCTGGAGTGCTTCCGTCCCTTGAACATCCCGACTTCCCAGCGCACAGCAGAGGTGCCACCTGCATCAGTACGGCGCAAGCCAAGCAAGCCCGTAATCAGGTCAGCGATAGAAGCGGGAGACGCACTCCATTGCTTTAGCCGCTCGGTTGCCACGGGTACGCGATTGATGTCATCCCGCTTGTCGCACACAATGAATGATTCTGGGCCGCGTGTCTCGTGATTCCGAGTGTGTACGGGCATGAAACATTCCTGCTCGCACCCCGGACATACCACGCTGGCAGCCGGACTCGCCTTTACAAGCAGCTTGTGCGATTTCATGGCATGGACAGCAGCATCAGGCCAATGGCTTAGTTCCACTTCGCTCACCAGCACGGCAGCCCCGTTGCTGGCTCCCACACGCGCCAGAAGTTCCAGGATCGCGTCCATCGGTGTCATACCTTGGCTGGCTCCGCAGCGTCAGCAACTTCTTGCTGCTCACTTGGTTCTTTGGGTTCAATCCCGCTGGCTTCCAGCATGTCGCGCAGTTTCAAGTCCAGTTCGTCATACTTCAGCGAACATGAATTGGGATGCGTGATGCGAATTGTCACCGATTTGAGCGGCTTGTCCGCTTCCCCCATTACCGATGCCGCAAGTTCCACCTGTGTAACGTTGTACAGGTACAGCGGCAGGGACTTACCTATCTTGTCGAGTAAGTCATAAATTGCATAAGGATTGCCAGACGCATCGGCTTCCACCGTGATGCGGTCGCCTTTCTTCATCTTGGACGACAATCGCAGCTTCTTGACCGCAACGCCCTGAATGCCGCTGGCCGGGTCATAGTCAAACTGAAAGTCCCGCTCGCGCAGTGGATTCAGATCGTAAACGCGGTCATCCGTAGGGTCAGGCGGCAGGTCGGACAGCTTCAGGATCGCCGTGGCGAACATCCCTTGCAATGGTTCGATGGCTTTCTTTGAGCCGCGAAAATTCAGATCAAGCGAACCTTCCCTTTGGGAGTACACATAGATCACTTCAAAAGCCGGGTTATGTGGTCGGCGGCCAAACTCACCATCGACCCACTCGGTACTTTGCTGCGAATAGTCTTCTGGATAGGCAAAGAAATAATCCAGTTCACCCCGCCGGAAGGTCTCCACCGCGCAATTGTTGCCCCGCCCCTCGGTATGGTGAAAGTAATTGCGGATTAGGTCGGCCAACTCCCGCCGTCCGTCCTCATGCACGGATGCTGGCTGGTGCGGCAGGTTCTTCCGCTTGCGCCAGTACGATAATGTGTCGGCGTGATAGAAGAGCGTCGCCCCGTTCCAGAATGGATTATGGTCGAGAAAAGTTACCATCGCCCGCTCGGAATGGCTGGCCTGTGCGGATAGCTTCTCCACAAACTCCGTGTAGGATGCCGGGGTCTCCCGGAATTGCCATTCTGCCTCGTCCCGGATCGCGCACCAGCCACTTTCGCAGCTCATCGCGTGAATCTCGCGGAACTCGGTATCCATCGTGTTGCGCTGGCTGTCTGGCAATTCCAGCCATGCGGCAAACAGCCCATCGATCCGGGTTTCCTTCATCGCTGCAAAGTCCACCTTAGCCAGTACGCCGCGAGCCGCAAAGTAGCGCCCCAGAAGTACGTTCGGCATCTGCCGGAAAAATTCGCGCGTGGAGTAGTGACGACTCATATCCCCCTTCTCAGCGATAGTGGAACCTATACTATCTGGATTATGTCAGATCGCATTGTACGATCAGAGTTTTTGGCCAAAGCTGGAAATGGTAGAAGCGACGATAGCTGGGGATGGCCGGGAATCACCGCTCAAGTACACTTGAGGGCTTTGATTTCGGTTAGTTCTTCATGCTGGGGATGGCCGGGAATCACCGCTCAAGTACACTTGGTCTTGTGGAAAGCTCACCACGATTGATGCTGGGGATGGCCGGGAATCACCGCTCAAGTACACTGCGCAATGTGTCGGTTGGACATGACCCTTGCTGGGGATGGCCGGGAATCACCGCTCAAGTACACTCGTGGAGAGACGATCTACTCTATGACGATGGCTGGGGATGGCCGGGAATCACCGCTCAAGTACACTGGCTTTCTCGCTACCTACCTTGCTGGGTCTGCTGGGGATGGCCGGGAATCACCGCTCAAGTACACTCCGTCGGCGCATCTTTCACTTCGCGCTTTTCGCTGGGGATGGCCGGGAATCACCGCTCAAGTACACTTGTTGAAGTCATTCAGCGCGAGCGCCGCCTGCTGGGGATGGCCGGGAATCACCGCTCAAGTACACTCCGCACCCGGCGATCCACAAACCCACAACGGCTGGGGATGGCCGGGAATCACCGCTCAAGTACACTGACACCGTTTGCGTCTACATCTTTTGACGTGCTGGGGATGGCCGGGAATCACCGCTCAAGTACACTTGTTTTAACGTCAGCGCCAATAGCCGGAAAGCTGGGGATGGCCGGGAATCACCGCTCAAGTACACTGATTAATGTTTGTATACCTAAGTTATATAGCTGGGGATGGCCGGGAATCACCGCTCAAGTACACTAGGACGTGCGGAACATGCTGATTTGAAGCAGGTTCCGCACGTTCTGCCCC
>JAEHJW020001259.1_pt1 | contig 31565 bp, 37 predicted proteins | sample 9271431 | NCBI WGS metagenome assembly JAEHJW02 | reverse complement strand
GCCTGTGAAGTGAACGGTGCGGTAATGCCGTCAGCAGCAGGAACCCACCGAAGCGACTCAGGGGCGGCTCAATGTCGCGCCTGAGCACCGTAGGAATCCCCGGCATTCATGCCGGGGAGGATGTCAATGTGCTCTGGTCGTTGACCCAAGAAACCCCCGCTACAACCCCACAGGGGCCTTAGCGATGGGAGACTTCATATAGCGGCTCATAGCCCACCACACACCCGTTCTGACTCGCGAAGACGGACGTTTGCCGAGCGGATCGGGGTCGAAACGGATACGAACCGAAACTTTTAGCCGAAGCCCGCCCTAGGGTTTCAGCCGGCGGCACCCGTGGCACGGTCGCTCAAAGTAGCCGCAAAACCCCAGAGCCGCCGCCCCGCCCGATGTCCGTGAGGCCGCTTGCGCAATGCAGCATGTATCGCTTCAATGCCTAAACAGAGCATCAGCCCACGCGCCCAACCACAGTTCTCCGCTGCCTGGTCGCAGCCAACTCCGACCCGGAACGACGACAAGCACGCGAGCTACATTAAAGCAGGACTCTCCCGACGCATCCCGCGCCGGAACCTGAAAAAAGGACACCAACATGAACAAAAAACACCCAACACTGGCCGGCTTTTTCATGGGCCTGGGCATACTGACCGTATGCGCTTGCCCCAGCATGACGCTCGACGCACTCGTCGGGCTGCCCCTGTTGATCGTCGGAGTTTTCCTGACCGGAGAACTCATCGACGACGAGTTCAGGAAGTACTGATCCATCATGCCCGACGCATCCCGTCGGGCTTTTTTGTGCCGGCAGACCGCACCTCGCACCTCACACCCGCCTGTCCAGCCCATCACGCCAGTTCCATGCACTATCGCAAGCCCTCGCCACCCAGCCTTTCTCTTTTCTGGATGGGGGTTAAATCAAACAGGATACTCGCGCAGGCCCGGGCTATATCCTCGAGCTTAAGCTAACTCCGGGGGAAGCCAGGGCTTCACGGCATACCAGGTAACGCTCCCGCCGCCGTGCCCCATAAGCAATCCGTCGCCACATCGCCCTATACCGGATACCCGGTTTAACCGCTCGCCCCGGTAAGCAAATGACGTGTACGCTATAACGAAAAGACGGACGTTTGCCAAGCGTAACGGGTAGAGAACGGATACCAAACCGAACCGTTAGCCGAAGCCCGCCATAACGCCGTATCGCTCGCGCACCGGCCAGAAGGTCTTCGTGCCCCTACCGCTTGAGGCTCCCCCGTACGTTGCCAAACGTCGGTAACCGCCAGCATTTACCGACAGTCCGTATCACGCCAAATCTACCGAAGACCGGCTCAGCCCCATCGCCAGCCAACGGCCCCGCCGGGCCAACTCCCCACAGATCGACCCTGCGACAACCGCTCCCGTCCTCTGCCCGCAAGTACCCCCAAACCGCCATGAGCCCCTGCGCATACCCCCCGATCGACACCGAAAACTCAGCCACCGCCGCCACACAACCCACCCACCAACGACCAGTCACCACTACCGCCAACACTCGCGCCCGGCCGCACCCACCAGCCCAAAACTACCTCTCCGGCAACGTGCGGACGGAACACCATCCACCGGTAGCCTACCACCCGATACCACCGGCCATCCCACCGCCCGCGCGCACAAACTTCCCGGAACGCCCGCTCCCAACACGACAAGACGGACGTTTGCACCACGGTAACGGGCCGGAACGGATACTCAACCGGAACCATTCTCCGGAGCCCGTCCTAGGGTTTCAGCTTCAAATACGCTCCGCACACCACACAGTATCCACCCGCCCGCAGCACGCAAAAGCACCGCCCGAAAACCACCCCGACCCCACCGGCAACCCGCATCAACAACCAGCCGCCGCCAGACCCCCCGGACCCCAGCAACCGCCGCCGAACTCTCCCGGATCACCCGTCAGAACCCGCCGCCCGCTACCGCCACACGACCCGACAAACACTCGCCCAACCAGCCGGCCCCGCCCCGCGAAGACGGACGTTTGCCAGTCGCAACGGGTAGGGAACGGATACGAACCAAAGCCCACAGCCGAAGCCCGCCCTAGGGTTTGCCGCCGCCAAAAAGACGCAACAGCCTCGCAAACTACCCCCGCTCCCCCCACGGTAACCTACCCACCTACCTACCTACCAACCCCGCCTGACTACCCGCCCCGGGCCGCGCCCCAGCCTGAAACAACCACCCCACTTAGCATGAGAACGGAACACCATCCAGCGGTAACCTACCCTCGCCCGACCTACCTACCAACCCTACCTACCAACCGTCAATTCATACCTACCAACCTGCCCACCCACACGCATAGCCAACCCGTCAACGCCGCCGCCCCCGACCGCCAAACCCCGCCGAAAAGACGAACGTTTGCCGCTCGGAACGGGACGGGAACGGATACTCAACCAAAACTTTTAGCCGAAGCCCGCCCTAGCGCAGCCCAAGCGAAGCTACCGAACCGACCCGGCCCGCCCAGCCCCTGTTGCCCCCGCCTCGCGCCATCCGTCAGAGCAGCCGCCTCCGTCCGCCAGCCCGTGCCGGCCCCCGAGAATCCGGCCCGCCAAACTACCCGAAACCAGCAGCCCCGACCCCAGTACCAGCAGTATAATAGAATCATGGCGGGGTGCCTTGCACGCTACCACGGGTTTGTTGCCGCGGATCAACCTGTCGGCTGTAACCGGGCTACCTGGATTTGGCTGTGGCCGAAGCCCCGCAGTCACCGTCTTCGAAGAGCCGGTTCAGGGTATCGTTGTGGACGTTCTTCGCCCGTTAGCGTAAGTAATCGAGGCTCGCGGTTGTCGGTTCGCGCCCTCCAAATTAGATCCGCGCAGCATCACGCACTTCGGGCACCTGTCTGCTCAAGCACAGCAGGCGCCGTGATTCGGCCGATCACCCGTAGCTGCCATAGAAGCGTTCGAGCTTACGTCCAGCCCCCGATACGGGACAGCTGCGCCGGCAGCACGAAGCGGCCGTGTATCAAGCCCGGCTCGGGTGTGTCTGTTGTTCGCTGCAGCGAAGCCTTGCCCCGCGTTACGGCGGGGTTGGCCCGGTGGTATATGTCGGAATAAAAAAACCCCGGCGGTAAGGCCGGGGCTGAGTCAGCAGTAATCAGAAGTCAGAGAATTCCCACTCCAACTCCATTTTTCCGGCCAGGGGGTCCCAGCCGGCAGTCAGCTTGCCCGGCGGCGGTGCAATGCGGCCGTCGCCGGGCTCAACGGTGATCGATAACAGCGGGGGGCCTACAGGGATATCATCCACGCAGTCCACGGTAGCAGCCAGATTATTGGTGGTCATTTACGTCTCCATTGGCCTAGAGGAACAGTCCTCATGAAAATATAGGTTGGCCGAACAATACCACTGCTACACTGAAAGCAGAAAACCCAGCCGAATTCTTGACAACATCTGTTAATGGCGGTATGCTAATAACCACTAGCAACTAAATTCAGCCAAGCTCGTAGCGGTTCGCCGCCCGGTCGCCTGGCTACTCAAGGAGTACTGCCATGGCCAAACAAAACGAAGCGACAAACAAAAAAGCACTGATCAACATCGTCATCCCCAGAACCGTCACAGGAAAAGTCTCGCTCGGCACAAACTGGGCGCTCTTAGCCCTGATCGCGTATTCTGCGCTCGTTGGTGATTGGCAGTTCGCGATCCTGTACGCAGCGTTCTACGGGATCAAGAAACTCCGGGAAAGCATGATCCGTCACTGGATTCGTCCGCTGGAAGAGGCACAATTCAGAGCGGCTGTAGCTCGCAAGCGGATGGACGATGCCGCTGCCCGGCGAGTTTAAGCACCCGTGCGAATCAAACAAAAACGGCTAAGCCCCATGCTGACGCCGTTTTTGTTTGGCCAATAATAACGCCTATTCTGGTGCTATACTGCAAAAGTTCACTTCTGAGCTTCTGTCTATATTCAAATAGGACTCTGGGCAAGCAGCCCGGTATTTTGAAACACGCCGACCCTGGCGTATTAGCAGGAGACACGCATGTACAAGTACGCAGAAATGTATGCCGCTATTGAGGCAGCAATCGAAAACGCTACCGTAGCCCACGAAGGTGACGGCCGCGGCTGGGCCGATGGCATTGTGGCAGTTCAACGAGCCAACGGAGACCTGTGGCTCAGCAAGAAAGAAGTCAAACCCCTTGGATTGAACGATCAAGTCGCTCAGCTTATTGAGCAGGGCTTGGCAGTATCTCAGCGAGACGTTCGCTTGTATGGCGTGCGTCAGCCGATCTACCAGATTGCGTTGCCAAAACTGCGCGAACTGATCAAGGCTGAGGCAACCGAGCAACAGCAACAAAGCGTCGCTGGCCGCGAAATCGCCGGCTTGAAGAAAACCGTGCAACTTTTGGCGGAAGAGGCCGACTTGCACCGTAAGGTCGACACGCTGACCACGACGCTGCTGGCCGAAGCTCGCGCGCTGATGGGCAGCAAGGCAAAACCGAAAGTTGCTCCGCGGTTCACTGATCCGCGCCGTAACGAGAAAAAACTGGCCGGGGTGCCGACGCTGTTCTTGAGCGACTGGCACTTTGACGAGGTAGTGGATCCTCGTGCGATCGAGGGGAAGAATGAGTACAACCACGATATCGCAGTAGCCCGCGCAAAACTGTTGTTCGAGACGACTGGCAAACTGCTGTTCACGCACATGGCCGGAGCATATTACGACGGCCTCGTGGTTGCAATCGGCGGGGACATGCTGTCTGGCATGATTCACGAAGAATTGCGCCGCACAAACGCGCAGCACATTTCGGAAAGCGTGATGGAACTGGCCGGTTTACTGGCTGCGCACATCCGCCAACTGGCGAGCGAGTTCGTCGAGGTGTATGTACCTTGCGTCGTGGGCAACCATGGACGCATGGACAAGAAACCGCAGATGAAAGGGTACGTGAAGGATAACTTCGAGTACCTCGTGTTTGTCATGCTGAAGGCATTGCTGGCCGATCTGCCCAACGTGCAGGTTGACGTTAGCGAGTCGTTTGATGCGCGCTACCAAATCTACGGTTGGCGCTATCGGATGACTCACGGCAACCAAGCCAAGGGCGGTTCAGGTGTCGGCGGATTCTGGCCAAGCCTGTCCAAGCTCGATATGCGCAAGCGCAAGCTTGAGGGTGATTTCGATTACCTGATCCTGGGCCACTTCCACCAACGAGGCCGTATGAGCAACATGCTGGTCAACGGCTCGTTGAAGGGCTACGACGAATACGCGTTCTTCAGCGCGTTCGATTACCAGCCTGCGGAGCAGTCCTTGTGGATCACGCACCCCGAGCACGGCATCACGTTTGAAATGCCGGTTGTCGTGCAAGAGCCTCGATTTGACCGTCGGTCGGACGTGGCCATCACCCCGGTGCAATCGGCGTGCGCAGTGCTGGCGAACCACGGTGGGTAGGCGAGATGTCCTGAAGCGTAACACGAGCGACCATCAAGGCTCGCAGTGAAGAAGTGCAGGGCATATACGCCCTGCAAACAGCTCAAGCGCAACTTTCGGAACTAAAGTAAGGAGAGGCTCATGCCAAACTGGGTCAGCAATAAAGTAACAATCAGGGCAGCCAGCAAGGAACGGCTGCAAGAGGTACGCAGTCTGCTGGAGACATCTAACCAGGACGCTAAAGGTGGCTGCTATGTGGACAGGTTCGACTTCAACAAGGTTTTGCCAATGCCGCCGGAACTTAAAGTTACATCTGGTCCGGAAAACCAGTACCTCGAAGCTTGGTACGGAATTAAAGGCAGATTTCCGTTGACGAGGTCGCGGATCAGGGAAATAAAGCGTGAGCCAGACAGCCAAAAATTGGCGGCGGCTTACAAGTCCAACCTGGACAAACATGGCCACGCCACTTGGTATACCTGGCGCACCGAGCACTGGGGGACCAAATGGCCAGCGAATTGCAGCGAAGCCTCCGTAGCGGAGGACGGCTTATCAGCACTGTATGTTTTCGATACAGCCTGGTCTGTGCCGCTTCCGGTTTACGTGCGACTGTCTGAGTTGTTTCCGGAGATCAGCTTGCACGTTGAAGTTGACGAAGAGGGGGGTTATTTCTGGGGGTCGCTGACGCTACAAAACGGAGTGCTTGGCGAAGATATTATGGAGGGCTACCGCCCTGGCGGCTCGTTCACACGTGAGGATGAAGAGGGGGAGGTAGAAGATGCAGAATAATCTGCAACAAACCGGCGTGTTCGGTTATGAGCCAGACGCTTATCTACGAGTCCAGGTCGAACAACTGGAAGCTGCTGTTGGTGACTTGCTGTGCAGGGGCCCGGCAACGATCGGGGACTTGCGGGTAATGGGCGTTTATTTGGACGCCGTCGCTGCAAAGCTGGTCCAGTCGAACCAAAAGCTGGCTGCCGGGGTTAATTTGGCGATGATCGAAATGATCAAAGACATGGTGCACTCGACCGGCGGGGTAACTGCCGGGCTGGTATCAGCGTTAACTGGCAGTTGGGCATTGCAAGACATGCTGGAAAACGTGCGGCAGGCACAACCTACTCTGGTGGGCGAACTACGCAGTCGAACGCTCAATTAACAGGTGTGTTAGCGGATTGCTTAAGGCTTGGCAAACAGGACTGGAGGACGCCGATGAGGCCGACTCCATGCGTGAGTGCCCGTACTGTCAGAACGCCTCTCTGGTAATATGTCCCGTTCACGGCTAATCAGCCTGTGCAAACATCAGCAGCAGGTAATCAATTAACAAAGCCCCTGGATACCCAGGGGCTTTTGTCTGGCACTTCTGTCAAAAAAGGCCCTCAATTAAGAGGGCCTGAATTGACATCCGCTACCGCCCTAACCGATGTCGCGGGCAAGCGCCGCGTATTCGTTCATCTGCTGGTATGCAACAGGTTGACCCAGCAGGTTGCGGTGGGTGGCCTTTTGATAAAGGTCTATGAGGAACAGCTGGATTGCCGGATCGGCCATAAACACCGAAGCCGGCATGCTGCCGCCAAGTTCTCCGTCAGATTGAATAAACCGCAGAGCGGGTTCAACCCTGGCGGAAACGTCTCCGGGCTCGTAGAAGTCTTCGATACGAACCCGGCCGGCAGCCAACAGCACCTGCACCCGAGGCACGCCGAGAAATTCAGCGGCCCGCGTTAAAAAGTCTTCTGACACGTTCACGATCTGCCTGTAACCAGAGCGCAGTTGCGCGATGTACGGATACGTCACACCGAGCGCTGAGGCCAGTTCCTGAAGCTGCATCTGTCGATGGGTGGCAGCGTTGAGCAGCATCGCAAGCAAGGCGCCGCCTTGCCGCTCAAGTTCGTCTTTTTCCATCCCGGCAATCCATCCGATACGCTTTTCGGTCTGCTTCCGGGAAACTCGCGTCCCGGCTACACGCTGGGTCCGCCCGTCACTTCCGCTCGCGATCAGATCGATCACGTTCGGTGTTTTATTCTTTACCATTTTGTTCTCCTTCTCATAAAAGCCCGAAAGCCTCCTGCCCTCGGGCGGTAGCGGCGAGTAAATCATAAAAACCCCGCCGACTTCTGCACTATACCAAGTATAACCCTGGACCTATTTTGAATATAGCTGAACCTGCTTGACAAGCCTTGGTCTAAGGTATATACTAATGCTAAACTAATACATAAAACAATATCTGCCTTCGTCACCTCCCCCGCAGTCACAACAACGGAGCACCCATGCTACTTAAAAAAGGACTTGTTGACCCAACTGCCCGAGTCACCCTTCAGTTCAGAGCCAGTACCCAACGACAAATCGAAGCATACTGCAAAATGTACGCTATCGAGTTTGGCGAGGAGATATCTCATTCCTTGCTGGTCGAAGAGCTGCTCCGCAACGTATTCTTGGCCGACAAGGACTTCCAGCGTTATCTGTCCAAGGCCGAACAAGAAGCAGTCCAGATTCAATAAGACTGAAACCCCCATGTATGGTGCCGAGCCTCAATTGGTGTATCACTTCACTCTGCCTGTGAGTACTCCATCTAATAACGAGATAAAGCACATGCACTGGGGGGCTTATCGCAAGCTGCGTAAACAGCTGGCCCTCGAAGTGCTGCTGGCCGCTGGACGACCGAAAGGACCTCCCTTGGAGCATGCGTTAATGCTTGTTCAGCGTTGCTCAGCGAGCGCCGGACTTGATTGGGATAATGCTTACGGGGGCCTCAAGCCTCTGTTGGATTGCCTGGTCGAGTCGTCGGCAAGAAATCCGGACGGACTCGGGTTTATAAAGAATGATGCCCCAGCTTGTCTGGTGACGGCTCCACTGTTGATCCAGGAACGTGCACCACGGGGTAACGGATCAACAACGGTTCTCATTTTGGTGTCGTCCGCAACGACCCCGCTGGATGCGCACCGTCAGCTTCTCGAGCTAGTTTCAAGCCAACCCAGTGGTTTACGATTAATTTGACCCGCTCGAAATGGGTTTGAGGCACCGGTTGTCCGGTTTGCCATTTCGAAAAAAAGGAAAGGGGTATCTCAGCGATGATCCTGATTTCATCCGCTGACAGGCCAGCAGCGCCCCATTCCTGCATCAATCCGGAAACCTGGTCCCCGGCGACGTAGTCCAGTGCTCCATTGTCTCGCAGTACACCAAGCCAATAGTCAACGTAGAGTCTAAAGCGCTCGAAGCGCGGCCGATCCACACGGGTCAAGGTGCCGCTTCGCCAGAGAGCCCCGACCGTATCCGAAATCTGGCCCGCCAAGATGACTTGACGGAAGGTCAAACCTTGCTTGAGCCAGCCCTCAAAGTGCGCGCGAACCTCCGCCCCGGAAATCCAGCGGGCGGCTGAAAATTCCCGCTCTTGTTGCGGCCAGTCCAGTTCCAGAATCTTTTGTACCTTGAAGGCACCGGTTAACAAGGAATAGCGCAAATCGCTGGTTCTTGGCGAGCTTTTGCCACGTAACCAAGACGATAAACGCGAGGAGCTTACCGGAGTACGAGCTTCTGCTTCGAGCAAGCGCGCAAAGTCAACAAGTGACAACCCGGATTGATCCACGACGACACGAAGCTGCTGCCGAAAACTTTCTTTTTCCGAACCATCCGTTTTTCCCGAAAGTGGAGATTTCTTAGTCATGTCCAAACCTCTAAATAATGACGCGCAGCAATACAACGCGCAACAATCGATGCCAACCGCCAAGCGGGCTGCGAAGGGACAGCGCTTTCCGACAACGGAGCCGGAACCTTTGCTAAATTTCCTGACCCGCAACCGATTAGACCGGAAGCTGGTCGATATCGCCTTGGCAGAAACACATACGCCGCCAACCTTAAAAGAAGAAGCTACTCAGGAAATACTCCTGTCCTGGTACAAAGAAACCGCATTACCTAAATTCAACTTCTCAGAAACTGCATCCTACGCTCACAAAATAGCCAAAACCGCTGCCCTGCGCATCCGCCGGGAACTCGGGGCTGCCGTGCGCATCCCGGGATCGGCATTCCAGCCTGATGGCCGGGTGCACCTGTCGCCCGGACTACTGGCTGCCCCGCTGGAGTTATCCGAAGCAGAGCATATTGCAGCAGGGCCCGCCTTCAGCATCCTGGCGGATATCGAGCCCCTACAACTGCTGGACCTATCGGATCACCTGACCTGTGAAGAGGATGCAGTTCTAGGCGAGTTGATGAAGGGCAACTCGATTTATCGTACAACTTTGAATCTAAAACTCAGCCGAGCACTTGTCGAGGAACACCTGGCGGCTATTGTCCAGACGGCGGTCCGATTAGGACTGTGTTCGACCAGCCAACAGACCGAACTGGACATGGTTGTTCGGCGACAACAGCCATTAGCACAACAATAGTATACAGGGATAAACGATGTTTTACAACTTATTGACAAGCTTTGCTATAGCAACTGTAATATCGGTATGTGGCTTAATGACGGCCCCTGCGGACGCTCTCGATCTTGGCGTGCAGGGACAATTGTACACAATTCAGGAAATAGATATGCGCGAGGCAATAATTCGATCCGCTGATGATGAAAAGGTAAAACAGCTACAAGCTGAGCAACAGGCATCGGCCAAAACGTTTTTTGAGCAACTTCCTGATTATGGGTTACCTCATGCCACTGAAACGATAACAAGATGGGTAGACCCATCCATTGTGTTGACACAAGACATACAAGTGCCGCAAAAAGGAGCGGACGGCGAGTACACCTGGCAAATACTGTATCGAAAGGGCACCCGAGTCAATCCGCTGGCGACGGTTACCCCTGTTGACAGAATGCTGTTTTTTGACGGGTCTGATCCGGATCAGGTGCAGTTCGCGCTGGACGTGCTAAAAGCACATCCAATCGATGTATTGCCCGTTGAGGTAGCGGGAAACCCGAAAGTCCTGTCAGAAAAAATCTCCCGGCCTGTGTTTTATGCAAACGAAGGGATGCTGTCCAGATTTGGAATAAGAGAATCGCCGTCGTTACTCGGAGTAGGGCAAGGGGCACATGCTCATCGGCTGGCAGTAACCGGCTTTGCTCCGCAAGACTACACTGTAAATGCGATTAACGCCGCGTGGTATGGCATCGAGGTCGGCAACAAAAAAGGAGGTAACCAACAATGACAACCTACCACAACAAATTAAGTGGGCTATTGACGGCAAGTGCGCTGCTGTTGGGATCACTCGTACCGAATTATGCCCAAGCACAGGTTGGCTGTACAGGTAAAGTGTTTAATCCGGTTACAGACCCGAACTGGAACGACTTGTTTCCGATAAACATCATGGGTTCAGCCTCCGGGCCAAATTCAGATCCGGCGACAATGGCCGAACCGGCTGTCTGCACGTGCCCGGATATTCTTGGTATTCCGTATATCGGCATGGGGGTTACCTTCTGGGCGCCTCAGTATATTGGCGAAATCGAGCGGGTGCCAGGGTGTCTGGCCACGCTCGGTGGCATCGGAGCCATGCCGGAATTTTCGATGGAGCAGTCTGAACAGTCCGACACGGTAACGCACACGAAAGGGGGCATCAGCCGGATGCAGGTCAACTGGTACCAATACCCGGTATTCGGTGCCTTAAAGGTACTTCAGCGGCTGCAGTGTGTGAACTCAGTCACTGACGTATCCCTGGTTTGGACTACCCCGATTGATCCGACCTGGCAGAATGACCTGTGGGGCATCATATATAGTCCGGAATCCGTATTATTTGCTAACCCTATAGCACAAGCCGCGTGCGCGGTAGACGCAATAGCAACGAGCTTCACATTTCCGATAGACGCGATGTTCTGGTGTGCCGGTTCTTGGGGATCAGTATACCCCTTGACGGGTAACGGTAATATCCAGTTTTCAAATCAAGCAACCAACGGGCTGATCTTGGGTAAGTTTCTTGCGAAGGAATATCGCTTAGGCGCGATGGAGGCTACCACCGGGCCGCAGAACGAGTGTAGTGCGCACATTTCCCCTGTTTGGGTCAAATCTCAATTCCGTGTTGACGAAATCGGACCAACGGTCACGGCAGGGGATCCTGTCTATTTTGGCAAAACCGAATTCATGTGGGGTCTGATGCCGCCAGCAAATTACCCGACACACGAAGCATCGGAGTACCTGGTCTGGGTCGGGGAGCAATGCTGTGTCAAGGTGCTAGGGATCGAAGACATCATAAGTTTCTTTCTAGGCAACTGGGCCGGAGATTTCCAGGAAGCAGTTGATATTGCGCAAACGGCGTATGACGTTTACAACGTAGCTACTACGGTAGTTCAAGTATCAAGCATGTTCGCGGATATTCAGACGAACTACGACAAAGCGGTTCAAGCCGGGCAGGGCCATACCGCTCAAACGCGACAGAACGGCCTACAATCAATTTCTCCTGCGGCGGTGGCACCATGATACGTACAATTAAATTTATCGCAATAGCGGCGATCCTGGTGCGGTCTAGCGCGGTATTCGCCGACGGCGGCCAAGCTGGGTCAACCATTGCCCCTGATCAACCTGACCTGTCGCTGGTACCTGTGATGGCTCGTCCGCTGCACGTGGACGCGAAGACCGGCGAACAGGACCTGCTGCAACAAGCGGGCACAGCAACATTTCTGAAAGGATTGAATCTGGTGCAAGGTGCGGCCGCCGCGGCAAACAGCCCTCAACTAGCCCCATTTCAGAATCTGGCAGCGAAAGGCGAGCGCCAAGGGGATATCACACTGGAAAAGGACAGAGCGGCCGTGCTCCGGTTCTTGGGGTTGGACCCAGCGGCTCGCCACGGGCAGGTGTATTATTTTGTTTCCTTGTCCATGCCGCAAAGTCTGCTGCGCGAGTATGCACTGGACGCAATGTGGAGCGGGGGCCGGCTGATTTTGCGCGGAATGGATCCCGCGATGCCGGACCTGCGCTCGTTTATTGCCAAAGAACTGCAACCGTTGGTCCAGTTTAAAGGCGGGGCGGCTGAAATCAGCATCGACCCCCGGCTCTACGACACCTACCAGATAACGTCGGTACCGACAATCGTGTACTCGACCTTACCGGAAACCGGCTTATGCACACAGGAGCAGGCTCAGACCGTACAAGACGGAGACAAGACCTGGCAGTTCAACAAGTGCAGCAATCTGGCGGATCCAGACAAATACTGGAAAATCGAGGGGGCGGTATCTACGGTTTACGCGCTACAGGCGTTTCAACAGCAAGGGGCACCAGTGGATTATCTGCTGACTGCTATGCAAAAAGCAGCGGCAGCCGGCGCACCGGTAAACGTGAACGAAGGTCAAGCCGCTGCCGGGTTTACTGGCGACTGGAAGAAAATTGTGACGCCGTCGGAAATCATGGCCATCGAGTCCTCAGTAAACGGTATAAACGGAGTGGGCGGTTCTGGCGGACAGCAAACTTACGCATTTCCTGCCGGAAATAACGAGTTTGGGCTCGCGGTTGGACCAAAGGGGTTAAAAGCTGAAACGCAAGCCCACCAGCAAGTTTTGGTGCCTGTGTCCGATATGCTGCAGCAACACGCCCAGCAAAGTCAGTAGCCAACCACAAAAAACCGCCCCCGGAAATTCGGAGGCGGTTCGAAAAAGCAATAATCAGAATGCCCAGGCAGCAGGCCCTGCGGCCACGGTTAGATCCTGTGAAATAACGGCAGAAGTCTCAGCTTTGAAGCCAGACGCAACCGAAGTAGGCTCAGCTGCTTGCACAGGCAAAGATTCCGGCACGGGCATGGTAAACACAGGAGGTTGCTCACCTCCTTCCACAAAAAACGCTTTGTGCGGATTCTGCGGATTGGTGAGCCATTCCAGCAGAAACGTTAGCCGCAATAAATAGGATCCGTCGATTGGCCCACTTTTCGGGGCGTCTGCCAGCGCTTCACGGATGTAGTCCGTAAGCTTACCACAACCGGCAGACAAGAACTCCAGTCCTTCTACCTTATCCTGTATTGCCTTCAGCGGACGCAATGCCCGCCGGGTTACCTCTGCTTTGCCGTGAAACGAGGCAGTCAGTGCCTCTTGAGCATCCTGCGCAATTTCTCGCAGCATTTGCCCGCTAAGGCCGTCCAGTTCGGCGTTCAAGGCAGCAGCGCCGAGAGTGCCGGCAGTCCCAACCTTGAACGGAACCACACTGAACGAAAACCGCTCGGCAACCGAAGCGGCGGGCGGCGCCATTGACAGAAGGCTGCCCCGCCAAGCGGGATGCTGATCCGCCCATACGGCCACCAAGCGAGGGTAGTCGGCCACGAAAGAATCTCGGGCGATGTTCCATTCCGCAGCGATTGCCTCAAGCTCGGTCAGCAGCGCGGCAAACTTGCTTTCCGGTACTGCAACGGCATCGCCGAAGATACGGGTGCCTACGGCCAGGCAGGCTCGCGTGGCCCGTTGGCGCAACTTGGGGAACGGGCGCAGCGCAGCTGGATCTACCAACTGCTTGTTGCCCAACCGCAGCAAGTCTGCCGGCGGCAGGGTGCTTGCAACGTCTTGTCCGAGATCACGCACCGGGTCTATTACCTGTTTGCCCGAAAACGCGGTAGCTACGACGCGCAACACTACAATCTGCTGCGCGATCGAACCTTCTTGTTGCTCAATACCATCCATAATTCTCTCCTAAAAACCCCACACGGGGGCTTGCTCACTTGATTCAATGGGCGTTGATGCACTTACGAGACTGTCGACATGAGGCCGCCAGGTACGGGCATAATGCTTAAACCAGCGTTGGTACTCAACGGCATAGTTTGAAGTTTCAACCCGCACGCTAGTCTTTTGCGCAAAGTCTTCCAGCCAAGGGGTTAGCCCAATGTCAGTTACCGACCGTATCGTTGCCGCAGAATGCGAGTAGTCCCGTAGCCATGCGGCGCTTTGTAGCGCTGCGGTAGGCTTAATCCGCATCATGTCTTCCCGCACGTCCCACCTATGTACCTTAAGTACTTGGTTAGCGGTTGAATCCCACTCCCCGTAAAACTTGAAGTGCCCCAAGCCCGACAAGGTTGGAATCACGATACCTACGTGACAGGTCTTTGTCGGCTCGGCTACTCCAAGCGCTAACCAGATTTTAGGCGGCTCAAGCTTCGCGTTCATACAGGTCACCCAGCATCCGGGCGGCGATGCCGTTAATGGCAATCGCTGTCGAAGGGGATGCCCGATTGAGTAACGCGTGCTGAAGCGCCAGCTTCAACGGGTTAGTCTGTTTGGCCAGCCGCCATGCGTCCGACAGTTGAGCCCAACGAACCAGCGTACGCGTGGACAAGGTGATATCCAGGCTCGCGTCGCCTGCAGACGAACCAAGGTACTGTTGCCGAACTGCTCCGGCTACCTGCACCATCTTGGCGGCCAACTGCTCCGGCAAGTTCGGTACGGCCTTGCGCAAAATGACTACCTCTTCGGCTTCTGACAGGTAGTCGACGCTGAGGACCACGAACCGGTCCATCCAGGCCAGATTCTGCCGAACAACTCCGCGATACAGCCCGGTCGAGTCGCCGGCGCCGGCCGAATTCCCTGTTACTGCGATGCGAAACCCGGGTTGACCGAAAAGTCGCTCTTTCGTTTCAGGGATAAACAGCGGACTACCGTCCAAAACGGCGTTGAGCCCCATCGCTACCGGAGGCGGTAACAGATCGGCTTCGTCCAGCAGGAAAATACAGCCCAGCCGCATGGCTTGCACCAGGGGCCCGTCGGTAAAATCCATGCCGCCAGTCTGGTTCAGCACGAACCGGCCAACCAGGTCGGACATTTCCATCCGCGAGTGGCACCCGACGCGGATAACGCCGAGTCCCAGCCGAGCGGCAAACTGCTCGATGACCGATGACTTGCCGCAGCCGGTCGGCCCGGTCAGGTACAAATTAAGTACCTGCGGCCCGAATGTCCACAGCAGGAGTACCCGCAAGATGTCCTCTTTGAACGCATAGTTTGAGGACGGGGCCGGAGTATGATCTCCGGCAGGTTTAACTGGCAGATCCCCTTTTGCACCGGGGATGCCGAACAATTCTTCGATTGTTGCCATATTCTTGCCCTTTCTTTAACGCCGACGCACAACGCATCGGCTTCACTGTCCTTGCATGTTTAGTATAGCTTGGGTAGTTGCGTCCGTCACGAGCAGAACGTATGCCTTCGCGGGCTGGTCAGGGCACTGTGTACGCACAACACCGCACGCCTTGCAGATCGAGCAAAGTTTACGCTGATGCTAATCTAAAAGCAACAAAAACCCGCCGGTTGGCGGCGGGTTTTTGTGCGAATCAGGGAGATAGTGTCATTGTCAGCAGCTATCTTCCAGGAGGGTATCCGAGGGTTTGTTGCGTGGATACGGAATCCGATCGCCAAAGGGGAGGTTGTGCAAAAGTGAGTGGCTTAAATCGGATACTTTTCCGGTTCCACGGTCAAACCAGTCTGTGCTGCGTATGCTGTTACCGCCTTCAATCAACACCTTGTCGTTAACGAGTTTTGTTACCGTCAACGTCATGACTCGCAGCACACCCAGTTCAAACTGATCCTCGACAATAGCTTCCCACTGATCGCCAATCGCTAAATTAGCCACCCACTGGCGATAAGCTGCATCCCCTTGAGCAAACAACCCGGTTTTCACGTTGAGGCTCTCTTTCTGCTCAGTGTCTGGCGCACCGGCTAATCCTTGAAGAACGCCCGCATCTGGCCCTCAAAGCCGATGTTCATTTGTTCCATCAGGCGAAGCGCCCGCTCGTCGCCGGTAAACGCTCCGCGAGCGTCGAAAGCGAACAGGGGCACGAGTTGTCCGGAAGGCAGTTCAACGCCAAGCGTGAATGAAATACGGTTTGCGGTCAAAAATGCGCAAGATTGCAGAGCGGACGCGAAGCTCAAGTGCCACGTGGCGGTCAGCACCTTTGAGCGTACCACCACCCAGGAATCGGCAGCGTAGTCAAAAGCGGCAGCGGCCTGCTCGTATACTGCTGCTGGCAGCGGGTTCTGGTCTGATCCGTATTCCGGTAACTTTCCGTCATCATCGTCTTGTAGTTGGTTCATTTTATTTGTCCTGTTGAGAAGCGTCCATATTTGTTGTCTGCACCTGTACTGATAGTATACTACAAACGCCTACCTTATGCAATCAGCGAATAGCTGTGTCGATCGCCACGTCGTTGGTCGCAAGCCGGAACTCTCGCATTCGGGCCAAAACCTTATGCGCGTATCGCGCCCGTCGGTCGTGTCGGGCCCCATTGTAACGCTGTAGTGCGTGGGTTACGTTTCCACCGGTCTGTTGAAGGTAGCCAGCCAAAATTTGTGCACCAGCCTGCAAATTAGGCTGTACGGCGGTAAGCTTATCAGGAGAAACGTCCAGTTCCGGGTGTGCTCCCAACTTGATCTGCATCAAGCCGGTAGCCCCGGCCCTGCTATGAGCCGTCGGCTGAAAGCTGGATTCGACAGAAGTAACAGCCAGCAGCAGCAGTAGGGGCACGTGCGTCCGCAAGGATGCCTGCCAAGCGCCGCGTACCACGGCTTTAGCAAGGTCGTCCGAAATCCGGTACGTTTGGGCAATGTGGCTGCTCAGGGCCTGCACGAACACTGGTTCAACCGAAGGCCGCGGGCTAATTACCCGGACTGCCAGCGGCTTAGCTACTCGCGGGGACCAGCCTTTGCCGTAATGCGAAAAGGGGAGCAAGGCGAGCGCCAGGCAGAGCAGCAAAAGCGCCTGCATGGGCCGACCCCCGCGCTGTTGCCAGTAGTCCGAAACAAGCCGGCAAGCTCCACGCGTCAGCAGGTTAGAACCCATAGGCCAACCCTATGGAAGTCACTTGCAGGCTTGTATTGCTGGGTGGCTCCAGATATCCTGCTGCGTTAGCAGCCGAGCCACTATAAGAATACTGAGTCAGGTTCCAACCAAGGGTCAGGTGCAGGTCGTGCCAAATGCGGTAGTCCGCCCGAACCCCTATACGGGTCAGCATGTTCGGGTCGCCCATAGGCTGCGTTCCCAAGCCGGATGCCGAAATGCTAGCACTCAGCATTGATCCCATAAACAAGTCAGCAGTAAGCACGAGTTTGTTCATGGGGGCAGCCTGTAGCAGCACCCCAGCTCCCGCGTAATCGTGAGTGTAGTTTTCCGAGTAGCCATAAGCTGTGTTTTGCGCAAGATTCCGGTCCCAGTTATGATCGCCGTACTCCAGATAGGGCGTAACCATGGTGGAATCCCCCGGGATGAATGTCGTGCCGATCCGGGCGTAGTAATCGGTGGTCTTTGCGCCGGATACGGCGGTAAGCGGGAAGTAGGTACCGCTTCCGTTGACTGCGCCTCCCGTATAAGCCGTAGTGCCAGCCGTGCTGGAGTAACCCAGGGCCAGATAGTTGTTGGTGCTCCACAGGTCCTTATCTACGGATAAGGTATAGGCATAGCCACTCGGGCTGCCTTGTTCGCTGTCCAAGCTCGAACTGCCGTAGGTCTGGAGACTGTCCAATTCGCTGTAGTTAATGTTTTGGCTGATTGAGGAAACCCCGAATTCATTATTCGAAGCCATGATATCGCCAAGCGAGTCGGCGAAAGCGCCGGAAGAAATGGTTAACAGCGCGACGGATGCCGCGACTAAGGTTAGGGGGTGGTTTTGTGACATGGCAAGCATACCTTTAAAATTTACAGTGTTTTAGTATAGCACAGGTTACGGTAAATTTCCAGTCCGGATACAAAGTGATAGCGGCGGCGGTGGCAAACTCCCGCAGGTTTTGCTATTATTGCTGGATGACCCATCCAGCAGACAGCGACATTTTCGAAGGCATGCTCACCCAAAGCAGGGCACGAATTCTGCGGAATCCGCACACCTTAAAATTCTCGTTTTTGTGCGACGCGGATTTGCAGTACTGGGTTCGCCTGCCAGTTGGCGCGTGGCAAAAGCCGGATGCCAGTATGGTAGCAAAGCAGGTAGGGCACGAATTCCCGTTCGACTTTACCCCACTATTAAAAGCAGAAGAATTTCCGATTCCGGCCAGTTCCGGCATTCTAGGGATGCCTCACTATATGCTGTGGCTCGAAGGCTGCGCGCCCGCCAGCTTCCGATGGCGGGATTACAACGGCAAGCAGGTCGGAGTCGCTTTCAAGGAGCTACCTGAAACGCCGATCGATGCATTGGCTCTCCTGATTAACGGCCTGCGTGCAGGGACACAAAACGAGGCGGAGCCGGAGCCCTTTTAGCTGCGAGCACCGGCATCAGTTTGGCTAACTGGCGGCTATTGGCGCTTGCGGACCAGCAACAACTGCCGAAAAACGGGTGTCCGCAACTTCCAGCATGCGCAACAGACACAGCCAACCCTGTGCGCAAAGATAGTTACCGGCAGCCAGCAGTTGCTCGGTCCGTTCAACGGCGGGTAACGCCCCAGGCAAGCTCAACATTCCGGTGCAGGTTACGGCGCAAGTAAGGACTGTAACCGGCTGTCTGCCGTTCAGAACCCCGTTGGACTGGATAGCAAGCACGACACGGACATCAAGCTGAGCAATGTCGTCCCGAAGTGTCCCGGAGTGTACGGATACTTCGGGTACTGCCTGAACAGCTAGTTCCGCCGATCGTTGTAAAAAATATTCATAGTCAGGATCGAGCCTAAGCTGCATGGCGGATACGTGCCAACGGTGCAAAGAATAAACAGAAAAGGGGGCTGGCTGCTGCGAGGATGTGTGCATGACTTAATTTAAGAAGATGTACTGTGATTATAGTATAGCAGTAGTTGATATGCAATTCAATCAATATCGGCGAGAATCCAAGATTTCGGTGGGTACTAACCTGAACTCCTGTCCACGCATTCCACAGAAACCACCGCTAAAGCCACACGGGGATTTAGCGGTGGGAGACTTCATGTCTAGTGGCTTTTAGATAGAGCTTGCCAGAACTAATCAAAAAAGACCCTGCGAGCGCAGGGTCTAATGAAATAAAAATTCCTTTTAAATCAATGAGTTATATCAGATCAGAACGGTATATCGTCTTCCAAATCCTCATACGCGGGGGCACTCGGCGTTTTAGCCGCGGCCTTCGTGCTGCTGCCGGCTTTGGTTGCGGGCTTGGCCGCAGGGGCGCCTTCGCCATCAGCGGCGCTGCGCCCGCCGAGCATCTGCATGCGGTCGGCGACGATTTCCGTGGTGTACTGATCCTGACCTTCCTTGTTGGTCCACTTGCGCGTGCGCAGGCTGCCCTCGAAATAGGCCTGGGAGCCTTTCTTCAGGTATTCGCCGGCGATTTCGGCCAGTTTGCCGAAGATCACCACGCGATGCCATTCGGTGCGTTCCTGCTTTTCGCCATTTTTGTCTTTCCAGTTGTCGGTCGTGGCGAGCGCGATGTTGGCCACGGCCTCGCCGCTGGGCATGTTGCGCATTTCCGGGTCACGCCCGAGGTTGCCGATCAAAATTACCTTGTTGACTGCTGCCATGTTTTATCCCTTTCTAAGGATTATTGTTGCTGAAAAGAGTCAAGGAATCGAAAATTAGCGACTTTCAGTCGCCCGATAGTTCCCTGACTGCCGTCTTTTTTGACGAAGCGCTTGTTCTCAAACGCTCCGTCCATGTAAACTAGCCGCCCAGGATGCAGGTACTTCCCTACAGCGTTAGCCAAAGACCCTCGAAGGATGCCTTCGACCCACTCGTTGGCGGGTTCGGCATCCGCTTGGTCTGGCGGAACAGATACGCAAACCGAAATCGCGTAAACCGTTCCACCCTGTAGATTCTTGGTACGCACGTGTCCGACGTACCCGATAACCTGGGCGGAAAATAATGATGCGTTCATCTTGCGCCCTCCTGTCCTGCAATTTAATATAGCACGACAGGGTAGAAGCAAAAACGATTGAGAAGTTGACATCGCTAGCCGTGCCGAAAGCTGGCAGACGGACTAAAGCAAATGTCGCGGTCGTTAGTTGCCGGTGCGTCCAGTGACCATGCCGCCGTGGCCAAGCTGTGCATCAAATGGTCGTGCAGATCAACCAACGCGAACGAGTTACGGATAACCCGATGAGCCTCAAGTTGCTCAGTTTTAAGTAGACACAGTACGGCCCGCGCAGCGGCAACCTCTACCTGGCGCAAAACTTCAGAATCTAAGGGAGGCTTAAAAAACGGAAGAGCGTCCAGCAGTTCACCAAAACAAAGTAGTCCGGGTATGGACGGCTCTGCCTGCAACAAAGGAATTGCTTTAAGTAAAAGTTGCGCGCAATACGACGTAAACGCGGACGAAACAGTGCTAAGGTTTGAAAAAGAAATCTGCATCATTATGTCCTTTTAGGTTAAGTCTTGCGGAATCCTGTCCCGCTCCATTAGTTTAGCGCTAGCGCCTCAAAAGCAAAATTAAGAACAGAGCGGAAAAAACGCTGGTCATCCATTTCTTGGACAGCGGATGGAACAGCCGCTACTTGCTCAGGCACAAGCCGTGACTACCGCACGTGCCTGTGAAGTTGGAAGTTCAGCCTTTTAGGGCGGAGTAGTTCACCTTGCAAGTAAACTCCAGTCTGGTTGTTATAGGCAAGTGGATTAGCCGCCGGCGGCTGGGTTGTGGCCGGCCACCGGGATTTGGGCGGGACGCCCGAAATAGAACCCCTGTATGTGCGTAAATCCGGCAGCTACAGCAGCATCAGCTTGTTGTTCGGTTTCTACACCCTCAGCAACAACACCAAGTCCGCAATCCCGGGCCGCGCGCACCAATGCTGAAAGTATGCCCTTTGCAGGAGACTCAAGGCCATATACAAGAGTTTTATCGAATTTCAGTATATCCAGCGGCAGCGTCAATAGATAGCTAATGTTCGAGAAACCGCTGCCAAAATCATCAAGGGCTACACGAACATTGGCTGCCCGCAATTGTTGCAAAGTAGCGTGTGCCGCTTCACGTTCATGAATAAACGCGGCTTCCGTTATCTCCACAATCAAAGGCACGTTTGGAAACTGTTGTCGCAACACGTGCAGCGACTCCACGACGTCTCGAGAATGCAGCCCGGGTACGGACAGATTAAGCGCCAGCCCGCTACCAGTTGGGAGCAGTGAAGCCAGGTCGCCGCTTAAAGCTTCCCGTACCGCACGGATCAGTGCAAGGTCGAATTCAGCATCCAGTCGACGAAACCCGATAACTGGCAAGAACAGGGCTGGTTGCAATACGGTTCCAGTCTCTGTTTGAATGCGGGACAATACCTCAAAGTAGGGCGTTAAGCCGTCGGTGCATGAAACAATTGGCTGATACATGAGCAAAAGAGGCGGGGTGGCGGCCAGTGTCCCGAAAACTGCGCGAGCAATACAGGCGTCCACCCCGGCCAGGGTGTCAGCGTCATAAAGCGCAGAGTACAGCACCACGCCTGGATGCCCCGTTCGCTTGGCCCGGCGCAACGCCGCCATAGCGCGAGCAGCCACCTGACGAAGATCTTCGCCGCAGCGCAGGGTCAGGTATGCTCCGCCTATGCTGATCGACACACCTTCAAGTTTATTAGCGTCAGCCGGCACGCTACAGCGCTGATGCAGCAGCGTTGCTTGCGTGTGTACGTGCTCGGCATCGGTTGCTCGGGTTAGTACGACGAATTCATCAGCACCTAGATGAAAGCAACGAGCATCTGGAAAATCAACCAAGGCTATGCCCAATCGACTGGCTAAGCCTTTAATGATTATGTCCCCGGTGTCTTGACCATATGTCGCATTTATACTGCTGAAGTGGTCACCATCGATGATCAAATAAGCCAAAAGTGGAAACGTGGTTGACTCATCCTGGATCATTTCGATAAACGCGGCAGCCAGATCCCCCCGACCGAGAAACCCTGTTAGGGTGGGATACTGGATGTACACTGATGCTTGGGAATCAATTGGACTATTGGACTCGTTAGCAGGAATTAACGAGCTACGGTTAGGACGCAAAAAGTTCAATACGGATTTGATTGCAGAAACGAATCTGGTATAGGGCATGATACGATGGTTGAATGGGTGACAATGTTTAAATATAGCGAGCCGACTCAGACCGATGACCCAACAAAAAAACGGAGGCGTAAGCCCCCGTTTTAATTAAATTAACGCCCAAGCCGTTCTTCGGCCTCCCGGCAATACTCGACCAGTTCGTCGTTGTACTGCACTTCGGCGGTACCCAAACGGGACGCGAGCTTCAAGCTCGGTTCGTCCGGATGATCGGCCCACAAATCAGCCACAACATACTCAGCCGCATCAAACCCGCCCAACTGCACCCGCTCCATGGCTTGTAGAGCCAGGGTTAATTTATCAAAGCTCGCCGTAAGCAAGGCGGCCGTAGGTGCAGTACCGAGAGTGCGCACAACCAGCCTGTAGCTGAACGGGGTCAGATCCTCGTCATAATCATCTTCGTCAGCTTCGGTGTCCACATCGTACATCGAGGACTCCCGCAGATAGTCGATCTTGTCGGTATAGACATAATCGATAACCTGCACCACTTCATAGCGACAAACCCGCATTTTGGTGTCGTTGTAGTCGCGAGGAATCGCAACCACGTCGCGAGGATTGACCTTCACGGCAACCACATGACCGTCAGCCCGGGCAAAGTGCGGCAGATATTCGTAGCTGCACACGTGCAAGCCGGAACTACACGTCCGGTCGGGGTTTTCGTCCACCCGGTTCCTGGCCATTTCCACGGTCTTGCCAGGACTGTTGTCCATCGTCCCTGTGTGGATATCGCGGAAGTCTTCTCTCACTGCCTTGTAAGCCATAAAGCAGCCGTCAGGTGTGAGAGGCATCTGGCCGTGTTCAAGGAAGCTGTACAGGTCACGTACCGCGCGATGGGACGGGTTCTGGAGCAAGTTTTCCAGAAAGCGGGCCATTGGTGCCAGATCAAACCCCTCGTCCAGCATACGCAGCATGCGTTGCGTCAAGGTGTTGTGCACGGGTTCATCCCCGTACAACACCTGACCATCCACGATTCGGACTTTCGTCCCTTGAACCGTAATGGCGGCAGCCGCGGCCTCCAGTCGCCGTTTCTCGGCATCGAACAACGCCGATACTTCAGCGGAATCTCCTGCCCGAACAGCCTCGACAAACTCGCCGTAGTTGGGCAACTCTTTGCTCACCGAGCGAGGGCCGTCTGCCAAAAACACGGTCAGGCCTTGTTCAGTTTTTACGTATGGGAACATATGATGATTCCTTTCGTCTTGATTAAAATTAAAGGATTCCCGTCAATTTGAGATAGTCGTTAATCAGATCGGGGCTGGTATCAGCACCATCCCAAGAAGCGACCAATAACGGGGCTTTGCTGAGCACGTCAGCAACCCTTAGCCAAACCTGGCGACTATCGTCGGAAAAATCCTCAAACCGGAATTCGACTTTATTAGCCAGTGCGGACAAAATTCGCTCGCGATAGTTATGGTGGCCTGCCAGCAAGCGAAGCAAGTCGGCCTTTGCGGCAAAGTCGGCACAGTTCGATTGCAAAACACGAAAACGCAACCCGCGAGCCCGGACCATCTGATAAAGCAGCCCTGTGTCCAACTTGTCACTTGGCGGCATAACATACCAGCCAAGCTCTATAGGCGTATTCTGCCGAATTCTCCGGTATAGTTCGCTAGCCATTGGACGGACGTTAAAGCTGTCCAATCCGCCGCAAAGCTGGCTAAGCTTGCTCAGCTTGTTAGCATCTGACCGAGAAAGCTGTACTACTTTGAACCCAGGTAGCAACTCGGCGCAGGCTGCTTCAAACTCATGCTTACTCCAGACGGGCACGTCAAAAGCCAACGAAGCCACGACCGGATGGCCGAACGAAAAACGAGCAGGAGCCAAATCAAATTCAGGGTTAGCTTTGCTAGATGCTTCGGTATGAACCATCACCAAAACCGGAGGCAAGCTCATGTCCAGAAGGTCAGTGGCCGTTATACGGGATCCGTCCAACGAGGTTAACGGCATTTGGGCCAATGCTTGTGCTACTTGTTGAGTTGGCGACACAGGTGCAGATGGTTTTGCGGCCTGCCCAGCTTTGTCAGACACAAGGGCCTGCCGGCTGGCAACTGGAACGGGTAAGCCTGTTAGTCCGCCTAAATGGGCGGCAACCACAGCTTCTGTCCCAGGCACTACCTGTATGTACAGCAAGTTACCATCAGTAAGGCACAGCTGGCGCAAGGTATCTCGCAGCTTACCTACAGGTGCAACGGTCCCGACATAAAGTTTGTCTGCGAACCTGAACCTGTTCAACGAGTCTTCAACCCCTTGTGTCCACGATACGTAGGCACCGCGCACGTTAGTGGATTGCTCAGCCCGTACAGCGTCAATTACTCGAGAGTGAACAGCAGGCGGGCACATTGGGTCACCATGAGCTATGCGCTCTAACGCACCATCCACCCAAGCATCCCCGGTTGGGAGGCAAGGCCATAATACTTTGGCGGTACTCGATAAAGACCACGCCCAGGCGCGACCAGCCTTAAGGGCTGTCTTGACCCGATCAAACGGTGTCTTCGTCATGTCACGGATAGCGCTGCTCATTTCGGTTCGTACGTCGGCAATAGTCTGCCGCATTAAAGTAAGCAGCGTATTCCGTGTATGCCCGGTACTATCAAAACTGAGTTGCTCCCGAGAACCTGTCAAGGCCACGCTGCCAATAGGGGCCTCTAGCAACAACCTGTACAATATCTCGGTATTTGTGCCGGACGGATATCCGATCGCGTGATTCAATGAAATCACGTCCAGATCCAGGTTTTTCGGCGTGAACACATATACGCAGCCGCCTACGCGAACGTGAAGCATCCCGCTTGCGATCGGTGCCGACAACAAAGTAGCAACCGAATAACGCTTCCCTTTCAAAGGCGTCAGGTCCAGTGTGGCACCTTTAACGACAGGGGGAACCGCAAACCACTTGTAGGTGTTTTCGGCCTTTTCGCTGAATGCTGCGAAATCCGCGGGCTTGACCGCAAAGCTTACCTCTACGCCTGAAGGCCAGGCGGGGTCCGCTGCGGTTTCGTCCACTTTGGACACTTTCGGCCCGCTCTCGTCGAGGTAGACCAGAAACGTCCGCTTCACGCCATTTTTCACGGCGATCAACGAAAACGTATCGGTATACGCAAACGGCGACTTGGAGCCAAGCCCAAATCCGCCAATAAACTCATTCGAGCCCTGCTTCGAGCTAGCGAAATACGACAGATACACGTCGTACACTTCCTGCTCGTCCAACCCAATACCCCAGTCACGCAAATAAAATCGGGTGTCCAGCGAATTGGGCAGCTTTACCTCGAATGGCAGATCTGGACGATCTGCCGCTTGATGGCTGTCGACCGCGTTGCTGCCGAGCTCCCGCAAGATGCTGGAGATTTTGTCGGAATACAACGTGTCGGACAAAAGGCGAAATGCTTGAGCGTTCGCCGAAATAGTCAAGCTCCGGCTGGTTGCCAGCCCGCAGCTTTCCGCCGCGGTATTATTCAATATTCTCATGGGTTCTCCTTTTATTTAGGTGTCCTGCTTTATAGTATAGCATGGGTTAATGCTGCGCAGTAGCACAAAAAAGCCCGGTAAACCGGGCTGATTGTTGCGGTATCAGGCGGCCAGCGCGATCTGTCCGGCCAAACGGCACAAGTCCCAGTCTTCGCGCGGGATTTCCCGGTGATATACTACCAGCACCGCGCACGCTGCCAGATGTCGCGCCTCAATCGGATCTTTGTCCAAAACGCTCAGTTCGGTGAGAACTTCCCGAATCTCGGCAGACTGCGCGTCGGAACCGTTTAACCTGGACACGAATGCCATTATTTGTTGCCGAACGCAGTTGGTTTTTGTGCTTTTCATGATTTTTCTCCAAAAATAGTAAAATTGTCCTAAACTTCTCTTAAATCTAGCAATCACCGGCACAGTGCGACATGACCCCAAAACAAATCCTGGAATCCTTTGATATCTGGTTAACCCACGCATTCGAATACCCCTACTCGGCGCTAACCAGAAAGGCCTACCGCGGAGTAGCCGAAGATCTGCTCAACTGCTCGAGCGAGTTGCAGGGATTCCCGCCGGAAGCTGTTGACCTCCGCGCGATTACGCTGGAGCACCTGGGCGCATTTGTGGAACGGTCTGCGAATGGTCGCCGATACGCTGCGTCATCTCGCATCGTTCGCATGGCAGCGATGCAGGTATTTTGGCGGTTCTTGCGGGAACGTGGACTAGTCGAAGTTAATCTCGCTGTCGAATTGGCAAAGGCCAAAAAAGCTGAACAGGCACAAGCAGGCCAGGGTGGCAGGAAACCAAAGCGGCAGCCGTCCGTGTTAGCTTGGTCTGAACAAGACGCCCTGCTGCAGTTCGTCGCACAAAATCCGTTTCCCGATGTTCGGGCTAGAGATACGGCACTAATCAAGCTGTTGCTCGTAACCGGGCTACGTCGCCAAGAGTGCTGTGACCTGAAGCTTACGGGACTCAATTTGAAGGACGGCCGGTTGCGCATACTGGGCAAAGGCAACAAGGAACGAATCGTCTTGTTCGATCCGACAGATTGCGGGCTGGATTCGGCAATGGCCGACTGGCTCCCGTGGCGGAACCTATTTGCAACTCGGGCACGAATCAAAGAACGAGGTACGCCGGAAACCTGCTTTCTGACTAGAACCGGCAGGCCTCTTCGGGCCAACCTGGTCTACCAACAGGTCGCCAAGTATCTGCAATCCGCGGGGTTGTCGCCGGGCCATTTCGGGCCGCACGTGCTAAGGCATACCGCGGCTTCGCGCATGCTGGCACACAACGTGCCACTGCGCAGAGTCATGGAGAATATGGGGCACGAGCACCTGGCCACGCTGGAGATTTATGCCCACTTGCTGGAAGCGCCGCCGGCCCCTGACGAGCCCTAGCCAAACGGCCTGCGCTTCCAGGACAGCGCGCAAGCTATACTTCATTGCGCAGTTTCGCGCGAAACAAGCGAGGGCAAAAATGAAAAAAGTGTACATTACGTATGGACAAGACACCCCGGCGTACGCGAACAGTATTCTGGATGTACCCGATGCCGCAACCGACGAAGAAATCATCGCCGCGGCAAAAAGTGTGGAAATCGGTGATTTGGTGTTCGACCCGAGTTACGACTGGGCTGGCGCCCGTATCGTCGAATTGTCCGAAGTAGCCACCGGGCGCGTTGTGGCCACCGACATCCCGCTGGAGATCAGCGGCGAAGACCTGGGGCTGATTGCCCAAATGGTACTGTCCGGGCAAGTCAAGCCGAAGGCGTTGCTGGACGAAGCCGAACGGCAAGGGCTTTCGGTAAGCCCGGAAGTTGCTGAATTCCTGCGGCACTGGCCGGATACCGCACAGTCCGGAGTGTAATTCAAAATGGCGATAATTTGATATTATCGCCATTTTCACGCTTGTTTTCCAGTCGGCCCACCGTAGGTGCAAATTTTGCACGTACTACTTCGTGGACCGGCCCGGCTTTCGGAACGGTGGGCGTAAAAAACCGCTGCATCCGAAGATGCGGCGGTTTATGATTGTGCGAGCAGCCACTTGCTGTACTGCTGCTGCAAGCTCTCGGAGCCACAGCGCAACAACGTGTCCAGCCAGTCTTGTGCTGCATCAGGTTTTGCGGGGTCAGCCGGCGCTAGATGCACGAATACCTGTGCTTTAGTCTTCCAGCGAGCATAACAAGCACTGGCTGCCTTTTCTCCGCGTTTGCCTTGTTCGGCACCCGTCTTGGATTTGAGCGAAGGGTCGCGGTCTGCCCAGATGTGAACCTCGCGAGCCCAGTTCGGTAGCACCATGGTTTCAAGCAACCCGGCGTTTCCGGCAGCCCAGAAGGATCCATGATCTCCGACGATTTCCCTAATAGCCAAGGTGGTTTCAATTCCTTCAGCCACGTGAAGTACGGGGTTGTCCCGACGGGTCAATAACGGGATCGCCGAGCCGGACAAACGTTCAAGCCCGGGAGACAGTTTCTTGACAACAGGAACAGGCGCTTTTTGTCCATCCAATGTCAAAAACGTACGATGAATCGAAACGACGTGTCCTGCAGGATTGCGGATTGTTGCCAGCATCGCAGGAAACCTCCCGAGCAGCGTGGAGCGCTGCGGCCCAGAACCCCAACAATCCTGCATAGGCAGATATTGCAGCGCAGGCGGCGGGTCGAGGGTTAACCCTCTGTTGCGCAAATACAGCCAAACCGGGCTACCAGGTACCACGGGTAACGCGGAGCGCAGCAAGTTGGCCAGCCGACGATATCGCTCCGCGCGGGTATCTTCGAACTGATCTGTTGTTACAACCTCAGCTACCTCGCTGGGATGTGCCTTGACCCAGTCATGTATATACTTCTCAGCTTCTTGCTGTGTGCCGCCTTTTAGTGCGGCCAAAAGCCGTACGCCGGTCGGGAACGACCCGCAGGTATTGCAGACGCCGCCACCTGTACGATAAAAATCACCGAACAAGCGAAAGCCATCCTTGCTGGTGGAGTGTCCAGGCAGCGGACAGGGTACGTGCTGCCCCGGATTGGCCAGTGCCGGCCCTAATGCGGGCGCGGTCTCTCTAAAAAACTTTAGCCAGTTCATATGGGCTCCTTCTAGTTGACCTGTTGAAGTATAGCAAAGGTTGGCCGCGTGCTATACTAAAAAGTAGGACAACCCTTAGAGAGAAGGAGGAACCATGGATTACAAGGAAATGCCGATCAGGGATCAGATTGCAGCGTTACCCATCATTGCCCGCACCATCGGGGCCAATCTTGGCGTGAATGTGCGGATGTCAACGGACGCCAAAACTGGAAGCACCGACGGTAAAACCATCTGGTTGCCGGCCCCGGCACCTAGCCTAAGTCGACCGAAGGCTAGCCAATACCTAGACCTGGTCTACGGGTTGGAGGATCACGAAGCCGCGCATTGCCGGTACACGGATTTCAAGCTCCTGTCCGACGTTAAGGCAACGGCAAAAAGGCTGGGGATTCCGCTCGGGGTGTTACACGGGCTCCTCAATTATTTTGAGGACGTTTGGATTGAGCAGATGCTCCCAAAGGAGTTTCCCGGTACACGAAAAACACTGGAAACGATGAACGAGCAGATGCTGCCGGGACCCGCCGACGCCACCCCGGAACAGTTGGCCCCGCTGGACGCGATTCTTGGCTACTTGGCGTACAGACTGTACTGCAAGACCCAGCGCCTGCCCAAAACGGAGCGAAAGCTTCCTGGCATGAAGACTGCTGCTATGGCGGTAATAGGCGCCCAGCAGCTTGCGGAGTTGGAAGTTATGTCCGATGCCGTATTGAGGGCCAGTTGCACAGCGGATAACCTGAAAACGGCCACAGAGGTTTTGTGCCGTTTGCGGCAACACGCCACAGCCGCCCCGCAAAAAGGCGCCAAGCCGGAACAAAGTGACGGCAACTCGACAGGGCAAGACGGCAACGCCGCCCAGCCTGACACGAATCATGGTCAAGGTAAACCGGGCGGCAAGGAAAAGCCCGAGGGTCAAGGTGCTTCCGGCGGTCAAGGGCCGGCCAACGACGCGGGGCAATCCGGGCCGGAAGCCGGGGCAGGAAGCCCGGCAGACAAAAACCAGAGCGCCGAGCAGAGAGCCCGACTGGCCGAACAACTCGCTGACGGATCCACGGAAATAAAAGAGGCGAGCGCCGAGCGAATCAGACAGGTCCTCGAGCCGAACGCCGTCCCGCAGAACATGGCAGGTAGTGGCGGAATGCCGACCGTAACCGGCAGGGCCGACCGGCGCACAGAAGTACAGCGAATAGCGGATGCCCTGACTCCAAGGATGACACTGGAGCTCGAACGTGCGCTGGTGTCGAAAACCGACGTGCAAGAGTATGCCTCCCGCACAGGAATCCGGCTGGATCAAGCCAAGCTGGCCGGAACCCGAACAGGTAATTTCGAGATATTCAGAAATCGGGAAGAAGGTGAAGCGGTCACTTCTGCGGTAGCCATCTGTATCGATGTCTCCGGCTCGATGAGCGGCAAGTTCACACCTGCGGCCGCAGCCGTAATAGCCATAGGGCGGGCAATCTACAGGGTGAGCCAGATGCTGCCCGACGGATCAGATGGGCTGGAGGCCGGCTTGGTGGCATTCAATGGCGGTGCCGAGTTGCTTCGACCCGCAGCTGCCACCTGGTCCTCTCGTGACGAAGACACGGTGCAGTATCTCGACCCGACAGGCGGGACTAACTATGGCCCGATGCTGGACCAAGCGGCTGCGGCGCTGGCTCAATCCAAGAAGCAGCGAAAAATCGTGCTGGTCGTCACAGACGGGGTAGCGCGGGATATGGTCGGAATCCCGGCAATACTCCGAATACTGACAACGTTGGGGATTGAAGTCATCTTCATCTTGATTGGGGCATCCGCAGGGGAGAGCGCTCGGCTCACAGAGCTTTGCCAAGACGGGGCCCTGCCGAAAAACAGGCTGGTAATCGTGCCGGAAGTAACCGGATTGCCCGCCGCACTCGTAAATGCGCTGTTACAGCACGTTTAGCTGATACCATTCACCGCAGAAGCCTCGGCTCCTGCGGTTTTTTTGTCTGCAGAACGCTCAGCCATGCCTGTGTTGCCTGGGCTGTTGCAGCGCTCGAGCCTGGATCAGCAATAGTTCGGCCAGTTCCTGCCCGCGCCAGGTCAGGACCAGGTCTCCGTTGCGCCCACGGGAGTCCCGCTCCCACTGGACAAGCCCGTAAGCCTCTGCCAAGAGTATTGTGTCGGACTGTTCGGTCTCAGCCAATTTGCGCAGCAGCCGCCCACCACTGGCCAATAACCGCAAGGCCAGGATTTTCACGGCTTCGGGTAAATGCACCGTTCGTACATCTTTTTGTCCCGTACGCAGCAATCCAGCGCCGTATAACCAGATGTCGTCGATGTTTCCGGTCATGGCTGCAAAATCTCAGCTAACGGACCTAACAACACCTGCTGCAGGACGTCCAGCCGCAAGCCCTGACTGGAGTGAGAGCGAGCCCTGAATAAATCAAGAAACAGCTCCAGCTGGAGTCTGGTCTTGCAAGCCGGCAGCCCGGACTCTAGCGCGTAAAGATTATCGGCGGCACTAAGCAATTCAAGCAGGGTTGACACGGAACAAGGCCTGCCCCGTTTTTGCATGGCGGCATACAGTACAGTTAACCCGTGCTTCGCTGTATCTCGCAAGTATCTGGTCAGTCGTGGTGAACTGCAAGGCGAAGTAACCGGACAATTGGAACCGGCTTCGATGGCGTCCCGCCAGAGCAGGAACAAGGACGCCAACTGACGTGGGGTGGCCTCCAACGGGGTCGAATGAGCACTAACGCTCTCGAATAGCAGAGAACGAAAAGAATCCGAATCTGCTGCTGCGGGTTGAACTTGCACGCTAAATACTCCACTTCATCTACCGGATTCCGTCCGGTGCGGAGGCGAGTAGTTCTCGCCGAAATTAT
>JAEHJW020004306.1_pt1 | contig 31580 bp, 49 predicted proteins | sample 9271431 | NCBI WGS metagenome assembly JAEHJW02 | reverse complement strand
CCCCGATGCTGGCGCCGTCCCCGATGCGGGCGCCGTCCCCGATGCTGGCACGGGGCCACACGACCGCATCGGCCGGGATCGTCAGCGCGGAATCGATACGGGCATCTGCGGCCACGATGCCGCCTTCACTGCCATCCGGGTTGCGCCAGCGGCGAGCTTGGGCTTCGTTCCAACCGCCGAACAGGTGCTCGAATGTCTCGGTCATGGCGTGATCTCCACATCGTTGCCTTCGTAGGCGATGTCGTGGAGCGCGTCGCGCAGGGCGCCGACGGCCAGAAGGTATTCCATGGCCTTGCGTGGATCGCCCTCGACGACCAGCGCTGCAACGGCCAGGATTTCCTCGCGCAGATCCACGTGGAATTTGCGCAAGTTGGCGCGCAGCCAGTCGGGCTTCTGGACGCATAGATCGGCATGCCTGCTCGCGCGCTCCATGTCCGTCGGCTGCTCGGCCGGCGTGGCGCGGGCGACGGCCGCATCCATGATCTTGCCGATTTCGATTGCTGCGTTCATGTGTTCGTCTCCTAGCTGATGGTGGTTACGCGACGCGGTGCCCGGAATAGCCGCAATCCGGGCAACCCTCCGGCATGTGGCCTTCCGGCTTCCAGCGCCAGTAAACCCACTCCTCGCCATTGCGCTGGATGCGCTCGATAGAGGTGATAAGACGGATCACTGGCTGCTCACCAGGCCACGGGCGGCGCACGTCGCAGCGCTCCCCGACCTTGAGCGTTGCGATGAACGCGTCGAACTCTGGGTTTTCGGACCCGAGGAACGATTTCAACTCGGGCGTGCTAGGTGCGCCGATGATTGCGTTCACAGCACACCCCAGATGCGCAGCGCGAGCACGATGCAGGTTGCGATGGCGAAGGCCGTCCATGCCAGTGGGCTGCCGTCGCGGCTGAAGTTCTTGTCCATGGCTTGCTCCACGGCCACCGGGGTGGTGGCGATGGGGCTAGACTACGGCTAACCGTAGTTCATGTCAACGGTTTTCCGTAGCCTATTGCCTAAGAATTTTTCCTAGACTTCGCGCGCCCATGAAAAAGGCCGCGCGTGGCGGCCTTGGAAACAGGGAATGGGAAGCGGTTAGCGGAGGTGCGCCCTGGCTATTTCTCGGGCGCTGCGGGATCTGCGCCGTCGACTTCGTAGGTGCGCGGGTGTTCGGTAACGGCCCACATCGCCGCGACCATCCAGCCGAGCACCGTCCAGCCGAACAGCAGATTGATCAGGAAGATCGAGAGCTGATAGGGAACGTCCCGCGTGCTCGCGATCACCACGGGGATGAAGTAGAAGATCAACCCGAATATCGCCAGAACGATCAGCCCTATGGTCACGCCGGTCATGCGCACCCTCCCCACATGTCGAAATTCCATCACTCGCGCCAGCCGCCTACCCAGCGCACGCGGCCGATCAGCGCAAAATCCTTCACTTCGTCCACCGATTCGGGCTTGCGCCAGCGCGGGTCGGCTTGATTGTCGGACTGCAAGAACCACGCCGATCCTATCTTCATCAGGCGCTTCGCGCGCAGCTCGCCTTCATACCGCACGACGAACAGCTTGCCGTCCTTGCGCGCGACATCGGACGTGTCGGCCAGGATCGCGTCGCCATCCCGGATCGTCGGCATCATCGAATCGCCGCGGCCGTACACCACGATCAGCGCTTCCGGGCGCAGTCCCTTCTTGCGCAGGCTCTCCGCGCGAAACTTGAGCCGGTGCGTCTCCGCGTATTCATCCGGCACCGCGCCGTCGCCCAGCGCCACGGCTGTGCGGTACGCGAGCACTTCGGGCCAGTCAGCAGATTCCGCTGCGCGCTTCGGCAGTTGTCCCCACGCCAGGTAATCGACTCGGAAGCCCGTTGCGCGCGCAATCTCCGGCAGCTTGCGCGTCGTGGACTGTTCGTTGCGCTCAAGGTCCGCGAGCGTACTGGGCGCCATGCGCGCAGCCTTGGCGAGCGCGCCCTGCGTCAAGTTCGCGGCCAAGCGCGCCTCACGCACTCGTTCACCTATGGTTGCCATGCGCGCATTTAAGTCGGCGTTTGGTACGGATGCCCGTTGACAAGTAACTACGGGCAGCCGTAGTCTGCGCTCCATGAACCCATGGTCCGAAAAAATTGCTGCGCTCGAAGCCGCCGGCTGGTCACTCACGGCGCTCGCCCGCGCGGTCGATCTCTCTCTGCCGGCGCTCTCCGACATCAAGCATGGACGCACCGTTGCGCCACGCGGCATGGCGGCAGTGCGGCTGCATGCGATGCCGATCCTTCCGCCGCCGCGCGGCGACAAAGAGGCCGCCTAGATGACGCAGCGTCTTGACATGTGCGCTGCGGGTTGGGGCTGTGTGCGCCGTGCTCATAGCCCCTTTTTTATTCGCGCGCAGCGGGAAGCTGGGGGACGCATCCGTCCCGAGGACGCCGCATGAGCGCGCAACTCACCCTGCAGCTCGTTCCCGGCATCGGCGCTCGGTTCCGCTCGCTGAAAGAGTGCGTCGCTGCCGGCATCTACCAGCGCGGCGTCGTGGCCATCGCCGGCAAGTTGGATCGCTCGCCATCGCATCTGAGCGAAGCGCTGAGCGAATCCGAGCGCCGCAAGTTCGATGTCGACGACCTCGAGCGCTACGTCGAGCGCACGGGCGACACGCAGCCCATTCTCTACCTGGTCGACAAGTTCCTGCGCGACCCGCAGGCGCAGCAGCAGGAAGCGCTCGCGCGTCTGGCCACGCTCGCCGACCAACTGCCCGCGCTGCTGAGTGCGGCGGGACTGAGCAAGGGGAAACGATGAAGCCGACACCTGATCAACTCGCCTGGCGTGGCCTGGCGATCGCATGCGCTATCGCACTTCCGCTGTGGGCGATCCTTGCCGGCGTGATCGCGCTGGCGACCGGATGGCGCCCATGAACCGCCTGCGCCACTGGTGGAACGCCGTCTGGTTGGAAGCGCTGATCATCGCGATGCTGATCTGCGTTGCTGGCGCAGTTGCTGAACTCGCGCTGGCGTGGGCGACTGCGCCGTGAGCGAACTGGAGAAATATCGACGCTCGCTGATGCGCCATCCGGGCGTTCCCATCGCATCCGCCTGCCCCATCTTCGGCTTCATGGCTGGGGCGTCTGGTGCGCAGTGGCTCCTGCATGGTCTGCGGGGAGCGCTGATCATGAGCATTTTTTGGATCCCCGTGCTGTGGACAGCGTGGGCGGATCGGAATCGCTCGTCATGACCGCCATCCGCGCCCCCAACGGCCGCATGCAGCGCTACGTGCCGGACCCGCATGCTCCGCATGTGGTGCTACAGGAAGACGGACGCCCGGCGATGAAGTTCGCGGACGAATGGGAAGCGATCACCGTGGCTGCGCATGCACATGCGGACTGCATCATCCGCGGCGTGCTCGTGCGCTTCGTGGAGCGCGCCGCATGAAAACGGCCATTCTGATTCCGGTCATCGATGGGCACGTCGCGCTCGATGAGGCCGACGTGCGCGCGCTGATCCACCACCACGCCGCGCGCGCGAGTCTCGCGCGCAACGGCGCAATGGTCGCCTATCACCAGCGGCAGGCCGATGGACTCAAGCGCCGCCTGCAGGATGCACTGGACCGCACGGAGGCATCCGCATGAGCCCGGCACCGAGCGAGCGGTGATCATGACGATGCCCGACGCACAGCCGCGCAGCCCGCTCGACTACGCCCTGGCGTACGCCGCGCGCGGCTGGCCCGTCGTGCCCCTGCACTGGATCACCGACGCTGGCGTGTGCAGCTGCGGCAAGCGGCACGATGGTGCCGATGCGCCCACAAGCGGGAAGGGCAAGCATCCGCACACGCTGCATGCGCCGCACGGCGTGCACTCGGCCACCACCGATGCCGCCGTCATCCGGCGCTGGTTCGAGGTCGCGCCCAAGCTCAACATCGGCATCGCCTGCGGGGCACTCTCGGGCGTGGTGGCCGTCGACATCGATCCCCGCGACGGCGGGGACGTGACCTGGGAAGACTTCCTCGCGCGCAACAACGCCCGCGAGCCCGACACCCTGGTTGCCGACACCGGCGGCGGCGGCCGCCATGTGCTGTTCGCCTACGCGCCGCAGCACGGCGTGCGCTCGCCGGGAAAGGGCATCCAGATCAAGGGCGACGGCGGCTACATCGTAGTCGAGCCGTCCATTCACGCCAGCGGGCGCCGCTATGCCTGGTCAGGCGACGGGGATCCGCTGGCCGAGAGCCCGGCCACACTTGCGCCCATACCGGAGTGGCTGCGTGCGCCGCGGCAGGCGGAAGTGCACACGCTCAGCGGCCAGCGTGTGACCGGTTACCTCGATCCGCAGCGCATCATGGATCTGCGCACGGCGCTCCCCTTCATCGATGCCGACGACTACACAGCGTGGCTGCAGGTCGGCATGGCGCTGCATTCCACTGGCGCCCCCGAGGCTTTCGAGTTGTGGGACGAATACAGCCGGCGCTCCACAAAGTACGATGAGCGTGCGCAGCGCGCCAAGTGGGCCACATTCGGCGCGCGCGACGGCGTCCACGTCGAGAGCATCTTCGTGTGGGCGCGCGACGCGGGTTGGAACGGCGAGAGCGCGCGCGTGCCCGTCCCGATCGATCAAGTGCGCATCGCCGCAGCACGTGGGCCCAGCATCGGACCATCCGAGCTCGGGCTCCTGGAGCTGCCCGGCCAGCTGCAGCTGGTAGTGGACTTTGCCAACCGCACCGCGCCGAAGTGCCAGCCGGCGTTCGCCGTCGGCGCCGCGCTCGCACTCGGATCGGTGTGCACCGGGCGCCGGTATCGGGCGCTACCACGCTACAACTGGCCGAGCCTGTACTTCGTGCACGTCGGCAAGTCCGGCGCCGGCAAGGAGCACGCCCGCACGGTCATCGATGCGGTCCTGACGGCGGCGGAGTGGGGCAGTCTCATCGGGCGCAGCGGATACAGTAGCGACAGCGCCGTCCTTTCGGCGCTGCTCGCGCAGCCCGCGCACATTGCGATCATCGACGAAATCGGCGCGCTGCTCGGCAATATGCAGGCCGAGGGCGCTTACCAGGCGCGCAGCGCGGTGATCGCGCTCACCGAAGCCTGGGGCAACGCGCACGGGGCGATGCGGCCCAAGGCATTCAGCACCACGGGACTGCCGGCCGAGCAGTCGGCCGCCCTGATGAAGCGCCAGGTGTTCAATCCCGCGCTCACGCTGCTTGGCATGACTACGCCGGCGAAGTTCTACCTCGGTCTCGGCGAAGGCGCCATCGAGGGCGGTTTTCTGCCGCGTTTAATCGTGATCGAGACCGACATCGGGCGGCAGCCGATGGGTGATCCCAAACCGCTGGACGTTCCCGAGTCCCTGGTGGACTGGGTGCAGGGCTGTCGCAACGCCGGCGGCGCGCGCGGCAACCTGGCCGCACTGGACGTGCCCGCGGACATGCGGCCGACGCCGATGGACGTCCCGAGCGATGCCGCGGCGCTGCGCGCGTTCGAGGCCTACGAGCGCGACGTCCTCAAGGCCATGGACCAGCTCGAGGACGAAGGCCTCGCCGAGGTCGAAAACCGCAGCGTCGAGAAGGCCATGCGCGTGGCGCTGATCCTGGCCGTCTCGAGCCGCGTCGACGCCCCGCGCATCACCGTCGATCATGCCCACTGGGCGATCGCGTTCATCCGGTACTGGACCGACCGCACCGTCAAAGCCGTGCGCCAGCACATGCACGGCTCAAAGTTCGCCGCCTGGCAGGCGGAGGTGCTGCGTGTGATCCAGCGCGGCGGCGAGAAAGGGCGCACCGATCGCGAGCTGGCGATGTACAGCAAGCTCTACAAGGGGCTGGACCTGCGGCAACGCAAGATGGTCATGGATGCCCTGATCAGCGCCGGCGTCATTGCCATGGTCGAGAGTGCAGGGGTATCCGGTCGCGGGCGCAAGCGCCAGTGCTGGCTGGCCATCGAGCCGGAGGCAGAATAGTGGCGTCTGCGATTATAAACGTTGCAGCACAAGGCTTGCAGCGTTTTCGCAGACAAAAGCAGACGAATGTGTCTTCGCTTATAAGTGATGCATGACAAGGCAAAAATCAAAATCGCAGACGAAAAACGCGTTTTCAGGATTCCCCCTGAAGGCGAAATTGTGCCCAGGGGGTACCCCCGGGGTATTTGTCTACGATTTTAATTTTTCTCTTTATTTATATAGCTTATAACCGCAGACAAGACCGTCTGCATTTCGTCTGCGTTGTCTGCGATTTTCGAGATGCCCTTTTCGAGAGGCCCCATGCTTGCGCCGATCCCCGTCCGCCTATCCATTCCCTTCCCACCCAGCACAAACCGCCTGTGGCGCCACTGGCAGGGCCGTACGCTGATCTCGAAGGAAGGGCGCGCCTACCGCACTGCCGTCGCTACAGCGGTCGCTGTAGCGCGCCCTGAGTCCTTCGGCCGCGCCCCGGTGCGCCTCACCATCGCCGCCTGGATGCCGGACAGTCGCCGTCGAGACCTCGACAACCTTCTCAAGGCCACCCAGGATGCCCTGGGCGCCGCTCGGCTCTACGAAGACGACAGCCAGATTGTGGACTTGCGCATCCGCCGCGCCGGCCTCGACCGCGCGCGCCCGCGCCTCGAGATCCAGCTGGAGGCCGCATGACGGACGTACGCAAACTGCTGGCTCGGCTCAATCCGCGTAACTCACAGTACGAGGTCGGATCGGGCGGCATCCCAACGCTGACGCCGCAGGACATTGCCGCTGCCCTTGGGATGGTGCGCAACGAACTGGGCCGCGATCTGCTGTGTCATGTCTGGTGGCCCGATGGCGCACTGCGCTCGCGGCAACAACTACTGACGCACCTGCGCGACATGCAACTGGCCGAGTGGATCGTGCGCATGCGACGGCTCGAAGCGGCAAACCTGGCGCATCACATCGCCTGCGAGCTGGCGGATGGCACGCACGGGCGCATGCGCGGAGAAGTGCATCGGACGCACTCGGAGGTCGAGGATGCCAAGGGGAACATGTGGCCACGCATTGGCCCACAGTCGCGCTACAGGCTCATCCGAGAGTCCGTGCTGCACGAAATGAGCGACCCGCACCTGTGCACGGTCTGTGGCGGCTCTGGTGAAGTCGCCGCGGATGCCATCATCCGGCAGTGCAACCGATGCAGCGGATCAGGCCGCGCGCGGGTGACGGATACCGATCGCGCGGAGGCCATCGGCAGCACGCGCCAGACCTACTCCGAGATTTGGGCAGCCCCGTACGAATGGCTCGTTTCCGAGTGTGCGCACGCTGAACGAAAGGCAGCCGCTCAACTGGCGAAAGCTCTGGAAATCGCAGGGTGACACCCTGCGCGAAAAGGGGTACTTTGAGTACAACCGATGTCACCCTCAAGGCCCAGCCACGCGCTGGGCTTTTGCGTTTCCGGAGCCCGCGATGACTCAAATGATCCTCGGCTGGCTGTTCATGATCGCCATCCTGGGCGGCATGGCATGGGTCGCCTATCGCTCCGAGTCTCGCGGCGAGAAGGGGCGCAAGCCATGAGCGAGATGGACGATACGCCGGTGGACCGACGCGCCGTCCCGTGGGAACGCCACCTGCAATCGGGTATCGGCGCGCTGATCGTGGCTCTGATGCTGTGGGTCGGCACCAGCATCCAGTCACAATCTGTGGCCATCGCCAAGTTGCAGGTGCAAGGCACGGAAACGCAAGCCGAAGTCGCCGCGCTTGTCACGCAAGAGCAGCAGGGGGTCTCCGCCAGCCAGGAGAGCGCGGATGTCACGCGGCTACAGGGGCAACTGGATGGCCTCGCCCATCGGACCCGTGAGCTTGAGCAAGACGTTGCGCGCCTCCAACGATGATCGCAGCGCTTTGTGCAGCCGTGGCTATCGGTGCATGGCTCTGGCTGGATCATCGGCGCCCGCGGCGGTGATACATGGCTGACGGCGCAAACCGCAAGGTGCGCATCGAAGGGCGCACGTACACCGCGCAAGAGGTGGCTGATTTCCTTCACGTTCCAGTCCGGCACGTCTGCACGGTGCTGGACAAGATCAAGCACGCGCCGATCACGCCCACATGGGCCGTGTTCGCGCGGCCGAAAACACAACAGCAATCGTGACGCGCATCGCCGCTCTGCCACCCCCTGGGCAAGCGCTTGCCGCGTCATGCCGGCAGCCGATGGTCCTAGCTCCACCGGCTGCCTTTTTTTTGGAGATGATCGATGGCCGCTGACAATTTCTCGCGATGCTGGGCGCAACTGCTCGGCAACGAGGGCGGCTACGTCGATAATCCCAACGATCCCGGGGGCGCCACCATCTGGGGCGTGACAGAAGCCGTCGCGCGCGCCAACGGCTACACCGGCGACATGCGGATGATGTCGCAGGCGACAGCCGAGAGCATCGCCAAGCGCGAGTACTGGGATGTGGTGCAGGGCGACCAACTGCCGGCGCCGCTCGATTTTCAGGTGCTCGACGGCGCCTACAACTCCGGCGCTGGGCGCGCAGCCGAGTGGTTGCAACGCGCGGTAGGCGTGCAGCCGGACGGCCAGATCGGCCCGGTGACGCTGGCTGCCGTGGGGCGCATGCCCATCGGGCAGATCATCTGCGGGTACAACGGCGCGCGGCTGGCGTTTCTGGCGTCCCTCGGCACGTGGCCCGATTTCGGGCGCGGCTGGGCGAATCGCATCGCCAACAACCTGGCTTTGGCCGGGGAGGGCAAGCCATGATCTTCCAACGCCGCCTGACCGCCGACTGGCGAGCGGCCCACAAGTGGGGCAGCATCCGGCTCAAGGCACTCGCTGCTGGCCTCGTTGCGCTCCAACAGGGCTGGCCCAACATCCCCGAGGCGTGGAAGGGCGCTTTGCCGCCATCCGTGCCGCACTGGCTCGGGTACGCGGCCATCGCGAGCATCGGCGGGGCTGCCTACGCGCAGCTCACCAAAGCCGCCACGCCGGCCCCGAAGCCATGAGCACCTGGCGCAACATCGCTGCGCAGGTGGGCAAGATCGGCGAGACGCCGGCGTTCATCACCGCGATGGCGCATATGTGGTTCGCCTTCTCGGCGCTGGCCGTCGCCGCGCGCTACGGGCTCACGCTGTGGGTAGCGGTGCCGCTGTTCGTGGGGCTGGCTGCCGCAAAAGAATTCTTCTTCGACCTGAAGTTCGAGATCACCCCGCCGCAGACCGTTTTCACCAGCGCCGAGGACTTCGCCGAGTACATGCTCGGCGTCGTCGCCGCCATTCTGATCATCCACTGAGGATCACTCCATGACCTTCCCGATTGCCATCCAGCCCAACTACGGCACCGGCCCGAACGCGGGCAACGCGGCCATCATCTGGCTGCAAAACGCCAACAAGTCGGGGGGGGCGTACATCCAGCAGGATGGCACCGTGATCCTGGGCAACACGCCCGGCACTGGGCAGTGGGTGCCCGTGCCGCCTGCCGAGATTCCGGCCGAGTGGAAAGCCGCCTATCCCAACCTGCCGGCACCCGAAAAGTGGGTGCCGCTGAATCCGTCCGATCCACGCGAAGCCATCTACCAGTACGCCACCGTATACGGTCAGGACGGGTACGACCTCTGGGTGCTGGGCACCGAAGCCGCCGCCGCGCTGGCTCAAGCGCGCGCGACCATCGTCCCCATCCCGGAAGTCGTCACCAATCCGCCACCGGTTCCGGTGCCGGTGCGGCCCCCACCGGCTGGATTCTGGGAGTATCTGGCCGAGTTGCGCGCCCGCTTCGAAGCGCATTTCTGATGTTCGGCTTCTCGCCCTTGGCGCTGATCGCAGGCGCAGCCGGCTACGTGCTGGCTGCGGCCCTTGGCTGGGCCGCGCTGCACGAGTACGGCGTGGCGGCCAAGCAGGCGGCGCATGATCGCGCGGCTGTAGCTATAGCCACGGCGCAGGCGGCCAATGTGGCCCGCGTGATGCAGGCGACCGCCGACCAGCAGCGGCTGGACTACCTGCACACGCTGCTGGCACGCGCCCAGATGGCCTACGCCACGCAGCAGCAGATCGCCGCTAGCGGCGCGCGGCGCTTGAGCGCGGCCAACCTCAAGCTGGCGGCCCTGACCGCCCAAGCTCCGCCAACGGCGTGCATCCGGCAGCTTGTGCCTGCGCAGGTGGCGCAGCAGGTACTATGGACGCATTGAGAGCCATTATGCGCGAGCGTGGCATAGCGGTCGTGCAGCAGCCTTCCAAGCTGCTGAGCCGGGTTCGACTCCCGGCGCTCGCTCCACTCCCGGGACTCGCCGCACTCGGCGCACTCGGCGCACTGGCGATGCTTGCCGGGTGCACCCCCTCCATGGGCGTGCGCGCCTCCAAGCCCATCACCATCACCAAAGTGCAGTATCAGCCGCTCCCGGCCTATCTGCTCACCCCTTGCACCATCCAGCATCCGCCCCTCACTACCTGGGGTAGCGCCATAAGCGCCGCCAACACCCTCTACACCGCCCTCACCGCCTGCGCCGCGCAGGTCGATGCCATACGCACCACGACAGGATCAAAGCCATGATCGAAGAAATCGCCAACTCCACAGCTTCTGGCGTCGCGCCAGCCGCCACGCAGACCGAAGCTGCCGCACCAGCACCGGCTGCGTCCCATCCGGCCGTTGGCATCCTGGCCGAGATCGAAACCGTCCTGCGCGACCTGGACGCCATCCCGTCCCACATCGCCGCGTGGGTCAAGGCCAAGCTGGCCGAGGCCAAGGCAACGCTCTGATTTCCTTTCACTGAAATCACAGAAAATCAAGCGAAAATAAAATGAAGGGTGGGAAACGCCCCGGGGCTGGTCGCAAGCCAGGCGGCCGCAACAGGCGCACACTGGAGGCGATCGCAGCCGCTGAAGCATCCGGCATCACGCCGTTGGAGTACATGCTGCGGGTCATGCGCAACAAGCGCTCCGGCGCAGCGGTGCGCCTGGATGCGGCCAAATCGGCGGCGCCGTATGTGCACGCGCGGCTCGCCTCGATCGAGCACAAAGGCAACGGCGACCACCCGATCGAGCACACGGTGAAGGCGGATGCCAAACAAGTTGCTGAGTTGCTCGCCGCCGTCCAAAGCAAGTACTGAAAAGGCAGCCCTCGAACAAGCTGTCATCCGGGCGCTGTGCGAGCAAGACCACCTTTTCTTCACGAGGTATTTTTTCCGGCTCCGCCAGGGGATCAAGTTCCGGGTCAACTGGCACCACTATCTGATCGCGGACGCCGTGCAACGCGTGATTGATGGCAGCTCGCGCAATGTGGTGATCAACGTGCCGCCCGGCAGCTCCAAGACGGAGCTCGTGGCGATCAACCTGATCGCACGCGGTCTCGCGCTCAATCCGCGCGCGCGCTTCCTGCATATCAGCTACTCCGATGATCTGGCGCTGCTCAACAGCGAGACGGCGCGCGAGATCGTGCAGTCCGACGAATACCAGGCGCTCTGGCCGCTGAAGATCAGCGACGACGCCAAGTCCAAAAAGCGTTGGAACGTCCTCGCCGACAATCGCACCGCCGGCGGCGTGTACGCGGTCGCGCTCGGCGGCCAGATCACCGGATTCCGGGCCGGCCACATGGAAGCCGGCTGGCAGGGCGCAGTCATCATCGATGATCCGCTCAAGGTCGAAGATGCGTACAGCCGCGCCGCGCGCAACAAGGCGAATCGCAAGCTGGTTTCGACGGTAAAAAGCCGTCTGGCCATCCCCGACACGCCGATCATCGTGATCATGCAGCGGCTCGCCGAAGAGGATCCAACGGGCTTCATCAAAGGCGGCAACGTCCCTGGCCACTGGGAGTACATCGAGGTTCCGGCGCTGATCACCGACGCGTACCAGGAACGGCTGCCGGAAAAGCTGCGCGCACTGGTGGAAAGTCCAGAGCGCGATGACGAAGGCCGCTTTAGCTACTGGCCGTACAAGGAGCGGCTCGCCGATCTGCTCGCATTGGAGCGCGCCGATCGCTATGTGTTCAGCGGGCAGTACATGCAGCGCCCGAGTCCTCTCGGCGGCGGCATCTTGCGCAGCGAGTGCTTCAGCCGCTACGCGGTGCTGCCGGATCTGCACAAGCGCGTGATCTACGCCGATACCGCTCAGAAGACCAAGGAACGCAACGACTACAGCGTATTCGAGTGCTGGGGCCAAGGGAAAAACGGCCGCATCTACCTGATCGACCTGATCCGCGGGAAGTGGCCCGCGCCAGAGCTCAAGAAGCGCGCGATTGATTTCTGGGAGAAGCACCTTGCCGCAGACTGGCCACACAACGCACCACTGCTCAAGATGCGCATCGAGGATAAGGCGAGCGGCACGGGATTGATCCAGGATATCCAGCTCACCGGCGCGATCCCCGTCGAAGGGATTCAGCGCAACACCGACAAGCTATCGCGCGTCATGGACGTCGTGAGCTACATCGAGGCCGGCCTGGTGTGCATTCCCGAGCATGCGTCCTGGGTAAGTGATTTTTGCACGGAGTGCGACAGCTTCACGCCGGACGACACGCACGCGCACGACGATCAGATCGACCCCATGGTCGATGCAATCAACGACCTCCTCGGCAAAGGCCGCGTCACCAACCTCTGGGCCAAACTCGCATCATGAGCCGCAAGAACCGCGCACGACCCACTGCGAGTGTGCGCGACGCCGCAGCGCCAAAGGTCGCTGCGGTCGGCACGCCTTGGCGCGCCCAGGACAGCTTCACGAACTTCCTGGCGCGCACCGGCTACGGCACGGTCAACCAGGGCAGTGGTGCGACGTACAGCTTCGACTACATCTCGCGCAATCGGGTGCAGCTCGAGGCAATGTACCGCTCAAGCTGGATTGTGGGGCAGGCCGTCGATGTGATCGCCGAGGACATGACGCGCGCGGGCATCACGCACGAATCGGACATGCCTCCCGAGGACAAATCCAAGATCGACTCGGCGTTCGAGCGCATGCAGTTGTGGGACAAGCTCTGCGACACGCTCAAGTGGTCGCGCCTGTACGGGGGCGCCATCGCGGTGCTGCTCGTCGACGGCCAGAAGATGAGCGACCCATTCCGTCCGGAGACGGTGGAGCCGGGGCAATTCAAGGGGCTCCTGCCGCTGGACCGCTGGCTGGTGGTGCCGTCGCTGACACAGCTGGTGCAGAAGCTTGGCCCTGATTTCGGTCTGCCGATGTACTACGACGTGGTGGGCGACGGCATGGCGTTGCAGCGCCAGTCGATCCACTACACGCGCGTGCTGCGCTTTGACGGCGTGGATCTGCCCTACTGGCAGAAGATCACCGAAAACCTGTGGGGCATGTCGGTGCTCGAACGCCTGTTCGACCGCCTGATCGCGTTCGACAGCACGACCGCGGGCGCGGCGCAGCTCGTATACAAGGCGCACCTGCGCACGCTCAAGATCAAGGGTCTGCGCGACATCATCGCCATGGGCGGCCCGGCGATGACCGCGCTGGTCCAGAACATCGACCTGATACGCCAGTACCAGTCCAATGAGGGACTGACACTGCTCGATGGGGAGGATGAATTCTCGGTCAACCAGTACGCCTTCAGCGGCCTGTCGGATATGATGCTGCAGTTCGGCGAGCAGCTTTCGGGCGCGTTGCAGATTCCGCTTGTGCGGCTCTTCGGGCAGTCGCCGGCGGGCATGAATGCGACGGGCGAAAGCGACCTGGCCAACTATCGCGACACCATCCGCCAGCAGCAGGAACGCCGGTTGAGCGCGCCCCTGACGCGCCTCATTCAAACCGTCGCGCGGTCGGAGGGCGTCCAGCTGCCATCGGACTACAACTTCGTCTTCAACTCGCTCGAACAGATGGGCGACGACGAAAAGGCCGACATCACGCAAAAGGTGAGCACGTCGATCCTTGAGGCGTACGACGCCGGCGTGATTGATCTTGAGGTCACGCTGCAGGAGCTGCGGGCGCTCTCCAAGGTGACGGGCATCTTTTCGTCGATCACGGACGAACTGATCGCCGAAGCCAAGAACGCGCCGCCCAAGATTTCGGAGCTACCCGATGGCCCACAGCCGCCCAACCCGGGACGACCGCCCAACGCGGAAGAAGGTACGCAGCCCGGTGCGGGCGCGACGGGCGGAAACGCACTACGCGACCCAGCTCCGGAAGGTGGCGCGACAGGCCGGCGACCTGATCAGGGGCTTCCCGCCTGACGATCCGTCCATCGTCCCGACCGTGCGCGAGATGCTGGCTAAGTACGCCGAGGCCTTGGAGCCGTGGGCGATTGCCGCAGCGCGCCGAATGGTCAGTGAGGTCAACGCGCGGGACGCTGACATGTGGATGCGCGCGGCGCAGGAAATGTCGGCCGAGTTGCGCCACGAACTGCGCAACGCGCCCACTGGAGAGCTGATGCGCGACCTGATGGCGGAGCAGGTGACGCTGATCAAGTCGATTCCGCTGGAAGCCGCGCAAAGGGTCCACGACCTGACGCTGGAAGCGATGGTGGACAGCAGCCGGGCCGCAGAGATCGCGGAAATGATCATGCGCTCTGGCGAAGTGGCCGAGAGCCGCGCGACGCTGATCGCGCGCACCGAGGTGGCCCGATCGGCTTCGACGCTCACGCAAGCGCGCGCGCGGCATGTGGGGAGCACCCACTACGTCTGGCGCACCAGCGAGGACAGCGACGTGCGACCTGGGCACAAGGCGATGAACGGCAAAACGTGTGAGTGGGCCAATCCGCCGGCCGTGAATGAGGGCGGACGCATCATGCATCACCATCCTGGCGAGATCTGGAATTGCCGGTGCTGGCCGCAGCCTGTGCTGCCCGAATAACTACACTGCAGGAGCATGCGTCGTGAGCATCACGAATGACGACGGCGCGCGCGCGCGCAGCCACGACCGCGCCGAGTTTTTCGCGCCCTCGAAGATCAGCCCCAAGCAGAGCCTCACGCCTGAAGGGTTCCTGCTCTGCGTGGGCGTCCCGATCGCGCGCACCGGGGAGATGCTGTACGCCGCCGGCGAAGTGCCAGTGGAGGCGACGGCTGACGGCCTGGTGCGCATCGCGCGCGACGCCGCCGAGGTATTCCGAGCTGAGACGATTGCCAGCTTCGAGGGCAAGCCGGTCACGGTGAATCACCCGGATGATTTCGTGAGTCCCGAGACGTGGCGGGAATTGGCGGTCGGAACCGTCATGAACGTGCGCCAAGGGACGGGCGTGGAAGATGATTACCTGCTGGCTGATCTGCTGATCACCGCGCAGGAGGGTATCGAGGCAGTCCGGAAAAACGGGCTGCGCGAGGTGTCGTGCGGCTATGACGCCGAATACGAGCAGGCAGAACCCGGGCGCGGGGTGCAGCGCAACATTCTTGGCAATCACGTGGCGTTGGTGAGTCAGGGCCGCTGCGGCCCACGCTGCGCAATCGGAGATCAAACCATGGCAACGAAGAATCGAGTGAAGGACTTCCTGATGCGCGCGTTCAAGGCAAAAGACGCGGCGGAAGTCGAGAAAATCTGCAAGGAGGCGGAAGACGCTGAAGTCGAGAGCGCCGAGGAGAAGGCCGAGCGCGAGCGCACCGAGAAGGCCGCGCGCGCGGGCGATGCCGCCACGCGTCTGGTGCTGGACAAACTGGATGCGCTGTCCGAGAAGCTGGACGCGCACAGCGAAAAGATCAAGGCGCTGGAAGAAGCCGTCGAGGACGATGACGACGACGACAAAAAGGCCAAAGATCGCAAGGCGAAGGACAAGTCGGCATGGGATGCCGAGCTGACCGCCGAAGAGGCCGAGGAGATCGGCAAGGAGGGCGTGACGCTCTACACCGGCGATGTGGCCAATACCATCGTCGCACGGGCCGCGATCCTCGCGCCCGAGTTGCGCGTTCCCACGCTGGACGCCAAGACGTCCGACGCCAAGCGCGCCGTGGCGCTGTGCCGCTGCCAGCGGTCTGCGCTCGATGCCGCCTACAAGACGGCGCAGGGCAAAGCCGCCATCGACCCATTCCTTGGCGGCTTCACTGCGGACTTCGGGAAGCTCCCGGCGCCGCTGGTGAACGCTGCCTTTCACGCCGCTGCGCAAATCGTGAAGGCCGGCAACAACGCCGACATGCGCGCATCGGTCACCACGCGGGACTTTGGGAAGCGATCCACGGTCGCCGACCTGAACGCCGCCAACCGCAAGTTCTGGGCCGAACGGCTCGCCAAGTAAGGAGAGGACGCCATGTCCAACGCAATCCTGTATCGCATGTCGTCCGGCATCCCGGGCGATGTCAGCCGCAAGGATATGTCCACCATCGAGAGCTTCCAGTTCAGCCCGACGGCGCCGTTCGGCGCCTACGGAGTGGCTGCCAAGATCTCGGGTAGCAACCTTGTGCCCTTCACCGGCGGCGAAACCGCTGCCTCGCTGTACGGCTTCCTGGTGCGGCCTTATCCGACCAATGCCGGAACCGATGGCCTGGGCGTCTCCACGCCGCCACAGAGTGGTGGCACCGGCAACGTCCTGCGCCGCGGCTACATCTCGGTCAAGGTCAACAACGGAGCTGCTGCCCAGTACGGGCAGGTGTACATCCGCGTCGCGCTCAACGCCTCCATCCCAGCCGGCGTGATTGGCGGTGTGGAAGCGGTGGCCGATGGCACCAATACCGTTGCCATCGACGCGCAGTTCATGTGCTCGGCGGACGCCAACGGCAACGCCGAGATTTCCTACAACATCTGATCCAACCACCCACAAGCTCACGCACGAAGGCCCCGCAAGGGGCCTTTTTTGTGGGCGCGTTTCGGAGAGCAACCCCCATGAACAAGCAGTTGATCCTCCCGCGCTCCATCAAGCGCGCCTACACCCGCGACGGACTGATGACGTTCGACGCGGCCACCATCGACTCCACCGGCGTCTTCCTGGTCGGCCAGTTGGAACGGCTGGACCAGAACCTGCACGCCCCCCTTGCGGCCGTCACCTGGTCCCGCGACATCGACCTGCGCGAGGATGTCTCGATCGCGGACGAAGTCGGGTCGTTCACCAATTCCAGTTTTGCTGCGGCCGGCGGTCCATCGCCCTACGGTAAGAGTTGGATCGGCAAGGATGCCGACGCCATCACTGGCATCGCGCTCGACATCGGCAAGACCGCCTATCCGCTGAACCTGTGGGGCATGCAGCTCGGCTGGACCATCCCCGAGCTGGTCTCGGCCCAGCAGCTCGGGCGCCCCGTCGATCAGCAGAAGTTCGCGGGCATGCAGCTCAAGTACCAGATGGACATCGACGAACAGGTCTACATCGGCGACTCGGTGCTGAACGTGCCCGGCCTGGTCAATTCCACGTTGGTGACGGCGACGAATGTGCCGAGCGGCGGCACCGGCACCACGTGGCTGACCAAGACGCCGGCGCAGATCCTCGCGGACGTCAACACGCTACTCAACAGCACCTGGGCGGCTTCAGCGTACGCGGTGTGCCCGGACCGTCTGCTGGTGCCTCCGGCGCAGTTCAGCCTGCTGGTCGGAACCGTGGTGAGTTCGGCGGGCAACATCTCGCTGCTTAACTTCATCAAGACCAACAGTCTGAGTAACTCGGTCAACGGTCGCCCGCTGGACGTGCAGCCGCTGAAGTGGCTGGTCGGCCGCGGCGCAGGTAGCACCGATCGCATGGTGGCGTACACGAAGGACATCATGCGGGTGCGTTTCCCGCTGGTGCCGTTGCAGCGCACGCCGCTGGAATATCGCGGCATCCAGCAGCTCACCACGTACTTCGGGCGCTTGGGCCAGGTCGAATTCGTCTACCCCGAAACCGTGTCGTACGCGGACGGCATTTGAGGCGCGCTGCCGGGCTTCGTCCGGCCCAATGATCCCTCCGCGACTTGGAGGGATCATTCAAGCGCCGCGCGCTGCATCCACATCCACCATTTCGAGGAAGCGATGGCCACCATTCACGTCACAAAACCCTTCACTCTCACGCACGATGATGGCGTCAAGCAATCGTTCGCCATCGGCAAGCATGAGGTCGCCGACCACCTCGCCGCGCACTGGTATGTCAAGGCGCACGTCGAGAAGCCTGCGGTCGCGCCGAAGCCCAAGGCTGACCCCGAGGGCGCCGGCAAGGATGCCAAGAACGCCGAGCAGCCGCGCGCGAAGTAAGCTGATCCTCCATGACGATCACCGCCGCCCAGTTCGCTATCGACTTTCCGGAATTCGCGAACGCCACAACGTTTCCCCCGGCGTCGATCGATTTCTGGCTGAATGTGGCCAGCCTCACCCTCAACGCGCAGGCGTGGGGTGCGCTGCTGGACATGGGAACCGAACTGTTCGTGGCGCACCACATGGCGATCGCTGCGCGCGATCAGGCGGCGGTGTCCACGGGTGGGATGCCGGGCACGCAGACCGGGCCTACAGCGTCCAAGGCCGTCGACAAGGTCAGCGTCAGCTACGACACCGCATCCGCCGCAGTGACCGGGGCCGGATTCTGGAACCTCACCAGCTACGGAACGCGCTTCATGTTCTATTCGCGCATGGTCGGCGCCGGCGGCATTCAGCAGGGCATGCCGGGCCCGTGGCCCGGTTTCCCCGGCAACTTGAGCCCGATTACATGAACAAGTTCGGCGCGCGGGTCACAGCCGATCGTTTGCCGCAGTTGATCAAGTCCCTGCATGCACTCGCGTCGCGTCGCGTGATGGTCGGCATTCCGGCCAGTCACGATTCGCGCGAGGACGGTTCAGCGATCAGCAACGCCGAGATCGGCTACATCCAGGAGTTCGGGGCGCCCGAGGTCAACATCCCCCCGCGGCCGTTTCTGGTGCCGGGTGTGGAATCGGCGCAGGATCAGATCGTCAGTCGGCTGCGCCGTGCGGGTGCAGCAGCCATGCGCAACGACCAAAGCGGAGTCGAGCAGCAACTCAACGCCGCAGGCATCACCGGCCAGACGGCGGTGCGCGTGCAGATGACCGACGGCGATTTCGAGCCGCTGAAAGCCGCCACGCTGGCCGCGCGCCGCAGCCGTGGGCGCACCGGCACGCATCCGCTGATCGATACTGGGCAGCTCCGCAACTCGATCACCTACGTCTTGCGCGACGCGCGCGCCGGCGCGAGTGGCGAAGGCATGGACACTGCGCCTGGCGACGGGGCCGCATCGAAGATCCACACCACGGAGTTCCACGGCCAAGAGGGCCGCGCGGCCACGCATGCCAAGTCGCGCGCGGCCAAGATCGCGGGTCAAGAGGATTTCGCCGAGGCGTCCAGCGAGGGACTGGACGTAGGCGACCTTGCGGTGTTGTTTTTCTGAGGCCTCCACATGCCATTCCTTGACGTCTCGGATGTCCTGTTGGACCCGGATTTCTGCGACACCACGCTGGTGTGCACGCGCAGTGCGCAGACGGTGGGGGCTGACGGCCTCGCCTCGAATGCCACGTCCACGCTCCCATTTTCTGGCGTGGTCACCGCCGGCACCGGCAACAATCTGGTGCGCACGCCGGTCGGTGAGTACGCCGAGGGGGACATCTTGATCGTCACCAAGTTCCGCCTGCAGGTCGCCGGCAACGGCAACGATGCGGACATCGTGGCGTGGAATGGCGCCACGTACACCGTGACCAAGGTCAACAACTACACCACCTACGGCGCAGGCTTCGTCTGGGCCGTGTGCACGCTGCTGCCGCTCAGCGGAGGCTGATCGATGCCCAACACGTCCGCGACCGGAGGGTATCTTGCTCCGGTCAGCGGAACTGCGCCCGCAGAAGACGCGGCGCTGGACGCGATCCTGCAGGGCGCCGTCGTGGCCATCACCGGTCTGCCTGGCGACATGGTGCGCCCGCGCTGGCAATCCGTCGTGCCACAGCAGCCTGAGCCAACAGCGGACTGGTGCGCGATCGGCATCACTGCCGCGGCGCCGGTGGACTATCCGGCCGAGGTGATGGCGGCGGACGGCCTGAGCGCAGCGCAGCAGCGCCAGGAGCACCTGCGCGTGAAGGCGAGCTTCTACGGCCCCAACGCCATGGGCAACGCCGCGTTGCTGCGCGCCGGGCTGTACGTCTCGCAAAACCGTGACGTGCTCGTTTCCAACGGCATCGACCTCACCGACGCCGGCAGCATCATCGCCGCGCCTGCGCTGATCAATCAGCAATGGGTGCGTCGCTACGACCTCGACATTCGCTTGCGGCGTGCGTCCGCAATCGAGTTCCCGATCGAATCCCTGCAATCCGCGCCGGTCTCGATCACCACCGACTCACCCTGACGGAGAATTCCCATGCCAGGCCTTGCGGTCAGCGACATCGTCAACGTTTCAGTTTCACTCAACCCGATCGCTTCGGCGTTGCGCAACTTCGGCGCGCTGCTGATCCTCGGCGACTCCAATGTCATCGACACTCAGACGCGCATCCGGGAGTACAGCACCCTCGCGGAGGTCGCGGCCGATTTTGGCAGTAGCGCGCCCGAATACCTGGCCGCTGACCTGTTCTTCGGGCAGTCGCCGCAGCCATCCACTCTGTATGTGGGGCGCTGGGCGTCTGCGGCCACCAGCGGCTCGCTGACGGGCGGCGCGCTGAGCACGGCTCAGCAGGCGCTGGCCAATTTCACCGCCATCACCGCAGGCGCCATGAACATCACGGTGGACGGCACCGTCAAGGCGCTCACCGCGCTTGACTTTGCGACCGTCACCACGCTCAACGGCGTGGCATCGGTCATCACCACTGCGCTTGCAGGTGCGGCATCGGTGGCATGGCAAGCGGCCTACAACCGTTTCGTGGTCACCAGCGCCAGCAGCGGCGCCACGTCCAGCGTCAGTTTCGCCACGCCCCCAGCGACCGGTACTGACGTCTCGGCGCCCATGGGCCTTCAGTCGACGCAAGGCGGCTACGCCGTGGCCGGTATCATTGCAGAGACTATCGAGAGCGCCGTCAACACGCTCGCTGGCCTGAGCAACAACTGGTACGGCCTCTACATCGCTTCGAGCTCGCCGGTCGCCACGGCGGATCAGGTCTCTGTCGGCGCCATCATCGAGGCGGCGTCTCCCTCGCGCATCTACGGCATCACCACGCAAGACCCCAACGTGCTGCTGGCGTCGAGCACCACCGACATCGCGGCCGAGCTCCAGGCTGCCAACTACCAGCGCGTGTTCGTCCAGTACAGCAGCAAGAGCCCCTACGCCGCGGCGTCGATGTTCGGGCGAGCATTCACCACCGATTTCACTGCCAATAACTCCACCATCATCCTGATGTTCCAGCAGGAGCCGGGCGTGACGGCGGAAACGCTGACCGAAACCCAAGCGGCCACGCTGATCGCCAAAAACTGCAACGTCTTCGTCAACTACCAGAACAACACCGCCATCATCCAGCCGGGCGTCATGGCGAACGGTTCCTTTTTCGACGAAATTCAGGGCACCGACTGGCTGCAGAACGCCTACCAGACGGCTGTCTTCAATCTGCTCTACAGCAGCTCTCAGAAGATCCCGCAGACCGATGCCGGCGTGAATCAGATCGTCGCCACGCTCGATGCGGTCTCTGAGAGCGCTGTGGCCAACGGCCTTGTGGCGCCGGGCACTTGGAACGGGCCGCCCATCGGGGCGCTCGCCACCGGGCAGACGCTGAGCAAGGGCTACTACGCCTACGCAGCGCCCGTTTCCTCGCAGTCGTCCGCGGCGCGCGCCACGCGTACCGCGCCGACTATCCAGATCGCGCTCAAGCTCGCCGGTGCCGTGCAGAAGGCGAACGTGGTCGTGAACGTCAACCAGTGATCGGAGCCTCGCCATGACCACCGCATACTCGTTCCTCGAAGTCCAGGCGGCCATCGCCGGCCCTGGCGGCACGTTCAACCTCGGCAACGGCTCAGGCGCGGCCGAGGAGGGCATCACCATCGAGATGACCGCCGAAAAGGACATCATGACCATTGGCGCCGACGGCACCTCGATGCACAGCCTGAGTGCCGACAACAGCGGCATGATCACGGTGCGGCTGCTCAAGACGTCGCCGGTCAATGCTCAACTGCAGGCGATGTACGACGCCCAGAAGCTCGACCCATCTCTGTGGGCGCAAAACGTCATCACGATCAGCAACACCAACAGCGGCGATTCGGTGGGCTGTCGATCGGTGGCGTTCAAAAAGCTTCCGAACAACGTCTATGCAAAGGAGGGCGGAATGAACGAGTGGGAGTTCAACGCCGGCGCCATCGATACCCTCTTCGGCACCTACTGAGGCATGACGCATGGACTTTGAAATTGCGGGCCAGCAGTATCGCAGCGGCAAGATGGATGCGTTCCGGCAGTTCCACGTCTCGCGCCGTCTCGCGCCGGTGCTCAGTCGCCTGGCTGCAGGCGTAACGGCGTCCGCAGGCGGCGATTCAGATCAGGAGTTCGCCGCCTTCCTGCAGCCGCTGGTCAACGGCATCGCGAGCATGTCCGATGCGGACTGCGACTACGTGTTGCATGCGTGCCTGGGCGTCGTCAAGCGCCAGCAGGGGAATGCCTGGGCGCCGATCTTCATCACGCCGGGCAACTCCCTGATGTTCGACGACATCGACCTTGCGGTCATGCTGCAGATCGCGAGCCGGGTCATTCAGGACAACCTCGGAAATTTTATTCAAGGCGCCGTTTCCAAAGTGCAGGAAGCTCAGCAGACGGCGTGAAGTGGTCGCAGATGGCCGATGGCGAGGATTGGCTCATGCGACCTGTGCTCAAGGGACTGTGCCGGTACGAGAGCCTGAAAGATGGCGCGCTCGATCTCGCGGACATCGACCGCATGAACGAAGCGCTGGACGTCCACGAAGCCAACACGCGCACTGCCGAGAAGATCAAGGAGTAAATGGTGGCTTCCAACTCGGACGTCCTGCGCGAATTCCTGGTGCAGCTTGGCTTCAAGATCGACCGGCCGACTGAGCAGCGGTTCGTCGACCACGTCAAGCGCACCACACTCGCCGTGGCCGGCCTGGGCACCGGCGCCGTGGTCGCGGCTGCGGCTGTCGTAGGCGCGACGGCCAAGATGGCGAAGGGTCTTGCAGGACTCTACTTCACATCGCAGCGCACGAAGGCGTCCGCCAAGAACATCCTCTCATTCGGCTACGCTGCCGAGCGCATGGGCGGCAGCGTCGAGGGGATGACCGGCGCGATCGAGGCGCTGAAGAAGTTCGAGCGCTCGCAGCCGCACGGCCGCTCGTGGATCGAGCAGAGCCTTGGAGTCGACCTGCGCAACGCGCACGGCGGCGCGCTCGATACCGCTGATCAATTGCAGCGCATCGGCAAAGCCCTAGCTGCGATGCACAATCAGCCGCGCGCCATGCAGTATGCGGGCATCCTTGGCATTCCCTACCGCGAGCTGCTGGTGCTGGAACGTGGCATCTCCGCCAAAGAGCGCGTGGCGAAAACGATCTTCAAGGCGATGGGGTATCACCCCGATGCCGCCGCGAAGGCCTCACACGCCTTCATGAATCAGTGGTCGAAGCTCAAGCTAATGGGCGATGCGCTGAAAGGGGAGGTCACGGAAGACCTCTCAAAAGCGATCGGCCCCGAGCTCAAGAAACTGGTGACATGGATCGAATCGCACCGGAAAACCATCGTGGGATGGATGGATAGCGCCGGCGCAGCCATTGTGAAATTCGGGAAGGAGTTCGGGCATCTCGTAAGCGTGATCTGGAACGGTTACGAGGACATGAGCCCCAGCTTCAAGCGCATGCTGAAGTGGATACTCGGGATCAGCGCAGCGCTCATGCTTGTGAACGCCGAGCCGGTGCTGTCGCTCGGCGCGGCTTTCGTCTGGCTGTGGAACGACTACGAGAAATGGAAGAAGGGCGGCAAGAGCGTCATCGACTGGAAGCGCTGGCAGCCTGAGATCGCCTGGGCCAAGAAGTCGATCAAGGAGTTGATCCACTGGATCACGACCATCGACTGGAGTCACGTTCGCAACAATGTGGTCACGATGGCCAAGGATTTCGAGGGACTGGCGGATGCCATATGGAGCGTGGTGCATGCGTTCGAGGCGGTGGGCCACTTCCTGAAAGTCGGCGGCAAGTACCCGTGGACTACCGAGGGGGGAAAGGCGTACGAGAGGTGGGGAATTCGCGTGCTTGCGTGGCAGCAGAAGTTCGTGGGCGAAAGGCACACGGCTGCCGAGCGTATGGTTTACGGTGTGCATGCCCCGCGGGGACTTCGCAACAACAATCCCGGCAACATCATGTACGGGAGCTTCGCGCGTGCGCGCGGCGCCATTGGTCAGGATGCGGGCGGCTTTGCCAAGTTCCCCCATCTGCGCGACGGGCTGCGCGCGATGTCGGCCAACCTGGTGGGCTACGCGCGCGATGGAATCCACACCATCGCCGGGGTGATCAGCCGGTGGGCGCCTCACAAGAATGCGCAGGGGAAAGTGATCAACAACACGGCCGCCTACATCGCCGCGGTCGCGCGCGCCATGGGCATCTCCGCGAACGCCAACATCAACCTGATGGATCCGGGCGTCCGTGCCGCGCTAGAGCGCGCGATTGCGCTGCACGAAAATGGCGGCGCGGCGTTGGCCATTCCTGCCTGGAAATACGCGATGAACTCGGGCGTACCTGGAAACTATCCTGGACAAGTGCACATCACGCAAAATGTGACCAATCACATCACAAGTCCGAGCGATCCGGGGAGCATCGGTAAGGCGGTAGGGTCAGCCACCGCAAGCGCCAACGAGCGCCTGGTGCGCAACACCAAGCGGACGCTGCAATGAGCTTGCTCAGCGCCGCCGCGCTACTCGCTGCCGGTCAAGCTACCGATGTACTGCTGATCACGTCCGGGTTCGGCAGCGCGTACCAGCGCAAGATCGGCTCCGGCGCGAATCTGATCATCCCGCAGGCCACGCTGCAAGAGCATTCCAGCGACCTGATGACGATCACCCAGCACCCCGTGGAATACGGGGCCGTGATCTCGGACCACGCCTACAAGATGCCGGAAACGGTGTCGATGCGCTGTGGCTGGTCGAACAGCGGCTCGCTGTTCAATCTCGGGCTCGGCGTCAGCCCGATGGACAGCGTCTACAAAAACCTGCTCGCCATGCAGTCGGCGCGGCAGCCGATCGACGTGGTCACCGGCAAGCGCGCGTATCGCAACATGCTCATCAAGAGCATCGATGTCATGACGGACGCCAGTACCGAGAACGCGCTGATCATCGAGGTCATGTTCCAGCAGGTGATTATGGTCCAGACCAGCGCCGCGACCATGGCCCCGGCGAGCAATCAGGCCTCGCCGCAGCAGACAGCCGCGATCGTCAACGGCGGCACCATCCAGCCGATTCCGCTCTCGACGCCTCCGCCTGGCGTGGGGATGCTCTGAGATGGCCGCTCAGATCTACCTGCTGCAGCTTAGCGCCAACGCGCAGACGCTGCAGGTCACGATTTCCGGCGTCGCGTACCAGTTCACCATTCAGTGGCGTGACGGCTGCGGCTGCGGCTGGGTGCTGGACATCGCCGATGTCAACGGCAATCCCATCGTGCAGGGCATCCCGCTGGTGACGGGGATCAATCTGCTGCAGCAGTACGCCTACCTGGGCATCGGCGGAGAGCTGTGGGTAACGACCACGGGTGATCCTGCGGCCGTGCCGACTTATGAAAACCTGGGGTCGGCGGCCAACCTTTACCTGGTGAGCCCGTGAGCGGCCAGTGGCTGCGCAACATCCAGGTGCGCGTAGGGACCGCGGCGGGCAACGCCATCGACCTGTCCGAAATGCACATCCGCTTCATGGTGCGCAACGCCACCGTAAGCACGCTCAAGCGCGCCGAGATCACGATCTACAACCTCAGTCCGGCGACAGCCAAGCAGATCCAGAACGAGTTCACGGTGGTCACGCTCAGCGTCGGGTATGGCGATGGGCTGGCGCAAATTTTCTCCGGCGAAATCGCCATCATCAAGCAGGGCGCCGAGAACCCGGCGGACAGCTTCCTCTACATCCTCGCGCAGGACACGGACGCAGCCGTCAACAGCGGCATCATCAATGGCACGCTGGCAGCTGGATGGACGCAGCAGATTGCGTTTTCACGCATCGCGAAAGAATGGGCATCCGCCGGCGTTCAGATCGGCTACAACCCGCCGCTGCCGGCGACGGCCGCGCCGCGCGGCAAGGTGCTGTTCGGCATGACGCGCGATGCCATGGACGGCGTTGCGCAAGCGTCCTGGATGGACTGGTACATCGAGGACGGCCAGCTCAACATGCTGAGCCCGCTGGCGGTATTGCCCGGCGCTCCGATCAAGATCAATTCGCACACCGGGATGCTGGGCATCCCGGTGCAGACGGTTCAAGGTTTGGAAATCAGGACTCTGCTGAACCCGCGCATTCGCGTGGGGCGGCTCATCCAGGTGGACAACGCCGAAGTGGTGCAGCAACGCCTGGTGAGCCGGCAGTTCGACATGGTGCAGCAGCAGTTTCTGCCGAGCCCTGCGGCGGACGGACTTTACCGCGTGGGCTGCGTGACGCACGCCGGCGACACGCGCGGCGAGGAATGGTACAGCGAAGCCATCTGTACGGATGTCGTCGGCTCGCTGCCGAACGTCAGCAGTCCGGCATTGCAGGGAGTGGGGATCGGTGGACCTTAAAGAGCGCTTCAGCGACGGGGAAGCCGCGTTGCGCGTGGCCATGCGCGGCCTGATGGCGCGCGTGTGGACGGCGCTTCCGGCGACCGTGGTGTCGTACAACGCCGCGCAGGGCACCATCGTCGCGCAGCCGACCATTCAGGCCGTGCAGCAGGCGCAGAACGGTACGCTGTCGAATGTCACGCTGCCGGTGTTGCCTGACGTGCCAGTGGTGTTTCCATCGGGCGGCGGCTGCACGCTGACCTTTCCGATCCAGCCGGGCGACGAATGTCTAGTGGTGTTCGCTTCGCGCTCCATCGATGCCTGGTGGCAGAGTGGTGGCGTGCAGCCGCAGATCGAGCCGCGCATGCACGACTTGAGCGACGGCTTCGCGATCTTCGGGCCGCGCTCGAAGCCCAGCGTGGCGCCGAATGCCAGCAGCAGCACCACGCAACTGCGCAGCGACGACGGCGCGACCTATATCGAGCTGAACGCGACGGGCCAGCTCGTGAACGTGGTCGCGCCCGGCGGCGTGAAGATCACCACGCCGACCCTCGAAATCACCGGCGCGCTGAAGGTCGATCAGACGGTCACCGCCAGCGGCAATATCAGCTCAAGCGGCGGAGACGTCCTGGCCGGCCGGACTCAGCTCAGCCTGATCAATCACCTGACTACGGGCGTCACCACGGGCGGAGGTGTTTCCGGACCGCCGCAGGCGTAGGATGGAACTTCCTTTCTAGGGGGTGCCGCAATGCGGATTATGTTCGCGTTTATTCTTCCACTTTTGCTGATCGCCTCTGGATGGGCGCATGCGGCTACTCGGGGCGATCCGATCATCCCTGCGACGGCTCCCTCTTTGGCGCGCATGTACTTGGAAAATGAACCGGCTACACAATCCATCCTTGCCGGCAGACAGGTAGAAGTCGATGGATATGTCCATTCCATCACGATGAACTCGGGGCGCATCCAGATAGATCTAAGAACGGGGCTACCTTCCCCCGCGAGATTCCTCATGAACGCGGCCTCCACCAAGAAGGTGTTGGCCCTTGAGCGTGGCGATGAAGTGGCGGTGATCTGTCTCCACATGCGGCGCAAAGGGAGCGCCCCATTTGGCAGCGGATGCCGGTTGCGCTGGTCAATCAAAGACCCGTTCCGACCGGCTGCAGACCCTGCGGCTCTTGCACTGACGATCCACAACTCGCCCGACACTCTGTGCCCGGACAACCCGGCGCTGCCGCCGATTGAATGCACGCCGCTTCAGTTCGAGTACCTGGTGTATCGGCTCCGCTTGCGCTGGCCGACGATGCCGCCCTCAATCCAAAAAGAGTGCGCAAATGAGCACACACTTCCGACGATTGATGGGTGCGTCATCCACGCGACGTTGCTATGGCTGACTACGCAACCGGGCGATCAAAGGCTCACAGTCGCGCAGATCATCCACAAGGCGCCCTGGTTGCCCGGCGTGCCGCGAAGTTAGAGACGATCGCTTCCACCTTCTAAACCCCGCTCCGGCGGGGTTTTTCTTTTCAGGAACCCGCATGCGCTACCGCAAGCTCGATGCCAACGGCGACTACGTGTTCGGCCAGCAGCAGAACAGCTTCTGGATCGATGCGCCTCAGGGCGTCGCCCAAGCCGTGCAGACGGCGCTGCTGCTGTTCGCCGGCGAGTGGTTCCTGGACCTGACGGCGGGCGTCCCCTGGATGCAGAACGTGCTCGGGCCGCGCGCGCAAGGCGCCTACGACACCGTGATCCAGAACGCGATCATCAACGTGGACGGCGTGATGTCGCTCGATAGCTACAGCAGCACGCTCAATCCGACCACGCGTGCGCTCAGCGTGACCGCCTCCATCACCACGGCCTACGGGCCGGCCACTGTGCAGGTCACTCTCTGATGACCACGATCACGACCACCGCGCCGACGATCACCGCGGCGGGTATCAGCGCGCCCGCCTATGCCGACGTGCTCGCATTCCTGCAAGCGCAGTACCAGCTCATCTACGGCGCTGACGTCTACCTTGGTCCCGACAGCCAGGACGGCCAGTTCCTCGCCATCATCGCGGCGGCGATCAACGATGCCAATGCAATCGCGATCTTGATTTACAACAGCTTCGCGCCGTCGACCGCCAGCGGTGCGGCGCTTTCGAATCAGGTCGCGATCAACGGACTGCAGCGCCTGGTGCCGACCAACAGCACGGTCGACCTGCTGATCACCGGGCAAGCGGGCGCGACGATCTCCAACGGCGCGGTCACCGACACGAACGGCAACACGTGGAACCTGCCGACGTCTGTGGTGATCCCGGTGGGCGGCTCGATCACCGTCACGGCGACGTGCGCAGTGCCAGGTGCCGTTGCCGCGGGGGCGTCGACCATCACGCAGATTGCCACCCCGACGCTGGGCTGGCAGACGGTCACCAATCCCGCAGCAGCCGCGCCAGGCGCAGCCGTCGAGACCGATGCGGCCCTGCGCCTGCGCCAATCGGTCTCTGTGGCCCTTCCGGCGCAGAGCGTGCTCGAGGGGATGGTCGGGGCCATCCTCGCGGTGCCTGGAGTGCTGGCGTGCGTGGCGTACGAAAATGACACCACCACCACGAACACGAACGGCATACCGCCATACTCGGTCGCCTTCGTGGTCGAGGGTGGGGACGTCAACGCGATCGCGGCTGCGATCTTCAACACCAAGACCGTGGGCACCGGCACCTACGGCACCACCTCGGTGCAGGTGACCGATACCTACGGCTTGCAGCACACCATCAACTTCTTCGTGCCCACCACCGTCACGGTCACGGCAGCGCTGAACATCACGCCGTTCAATGGCTACACCGCAGCGATCGGGGCGGCCGTCCAGGCGGCTGTGGCTGCCTATATCAGCGCGGTTCCCATCGGTGGGGGCGATCCTGCGGGCGTGGATTGGGATGGCGCTTTCGTGGCGGCCAAGAGCGTCCCAGGGGGCAACACCTTCAAGATCGAGTCGCTGACGCTGACCGGACCGGGCGGCGCTGGCGCGCCCGACGTGCCGCTGGCCTTCAACCAGCTCGCGACCTGCGCGGCCGCACAAGTCACGCTGACGGTCGCCTGACATGGCCGCGGTCACCGACTACACCGGGCTGATCACCTCAGAGCATGCGAGCAAGCCGAATTTCTCGGCGATGGTCGCAGCGGTCGCGGGGTGCTTCGTCAACCTGCAAAATTTCCTCGAATCGATGGTGAACGCCTTCGACTTGCCTGTCGCGCAGGGCGTCCAACTCGATCAGATCGGCCAATGGGTTGGGATTTCGCGCAACATCGATGTGCCGATCACCGTGCAGGGTTTCAGCTGGAACGTGCAAGGCCTGGGCTGGGGACAAGCGAACTGGGGCGACAGCACTTCCGCCTCGATTACCGAACTTGATGACGGCACCTATCGGCAGTTGATTTACGCAAAGATCGGCGCGAACAAGTGGAACGGGAATGCCAATTCCGCGCAGTCGATTTTGCAAGCGGCGTTCTCGGCCACATCCGGCGTGAACGTCGCGCTCGACGACAACCAGAACATGACGATCTCGTTCTATCTGACGGGCCAGCCTATTTCAAACGTCATGCAGGCGGTGCTGCAGCAAGGACTATTGCCCCTGAAAGCTGCCGGCGTAGCCATCACCCGGTACTTCGCATCCTCGTCAATTGGCGCGCCGCTCTTCGGTCTTGATTTCGAAAACGCGTACATCTCGGGCCTCGATGTGGGCGCCTGGGCAGTTGCAATTTAACGGGAGCACGGCATGACGGTAGAACAAGATTTCCAGGTGTTTGCTGGCGCGGCGGGCGCCAACGTGCTGACGCAGGCCGAGTGGTTGGCGTTCGCGCAGCTGGCAGACGGCTTCCAATCGGGGGTGCTGACCTCGGCGTCGCTCAACAAGGCGCTCCGGCAAGCCACCACCATTGCCGCGCTGGTCGCGCAGTTCATTGCGGACAACAGCGGGCAACCCGTGCTCGATGACGGCACGATTGCCAACAAGGAAACAAACCTCGAAGCGGCCATCAAGAGTCTGGTGCCACCGAGCGCCAGTGGCAGCACCTACTGGCCAACGCTGCCGACAGGCAACTACCACGCATCGGGCGCGTCATCGAACGGCTTGACTTCCAGCGCGAGCGTGGGCGCAGCCAACAACATGACGCTGATCCCGTTCACGGTGCCGCGCAATTGCGTAGTGACTGAGATTGGATTTTACGTTTCGTCGGCCGTGGGCGGCTATTACGCGGATGCCGGCATTTACTCGGATGCCTCGGGCGCGCCGAACGCGCTGTTGGCCTCAACTGGGCAAATCTCGACCGGCACGACCGGAATGCAAACCGCTGCGGTTTCTCTCACGCTGACGGCCGGGGTGCCCTACTGGGCGGCTGTGGCCATGACGGGCGCGAGTCAGAACATCTTCGCGGGGCTCTACGTGCAGGCGTACGGAAATCAAGCGCTCGGCTTCCCCGGAGCGTCAGCCACTGCGGGATCTGTTGCCCTCGTGGAAGCGCTGGCATCCGGATGGACTGCGCTGCCGGCGACGGCTGCGCCCACCGGCACCACTACGGCAGCCCCCGTCGTGTTTTTTAACGGGTGATAACCCCTTTCCCGAGAAAAGATGATGGCCATCGAAAACGATTTTCTCCCCTTCGCGGCAGCCTCTGGCGCGAATGTCGTAACGCAGGGCGCCTACGCCGCAATGGCTGCGCTCCAGGACGGTTTCACCAACGGTCTCGCGGACGCGCCTTCGGCGAACAAAGTCTGGCGTCAGGCTTCGATCATGACGGCGGTGATCGCCGGGTTCATCGTCGCTGAGAGCGGCCAACCGGCCATCGATGACGGCACCACGGCCACGCTGCAGGCGAATCTGCTCGCAGCGATCATCGCTGTGGTGCAGTCGCAATTTGCATCGCCGGCATTCACCGGCGTTCCCACCGCGCCCACTGCTGCGCCAAACACCAACAGCACGCAGATCGCCACGACCGCGTTCGTCGATACGGCCATCTCGAATGTCAACGCGGGCACCGGCTACGCGACCGAGGCGTGGGTGATAGGGCAAGGCTACGCGACCGAGGCGTGGGCACTTGCCAAGGGATGGGCGCCGATCGACTCCCCGACCTTCACGGGCAACCCGGAAGCGCCGACACCGGCAGCAGGGGCTAAGGATCAGAGTATCGCCACCACCGCGTTCGTGACCAACGCAATCGCTGCGGCACTGGCCAACTATCTGCCCAAGAATAACCCGACGTTCACCGGTACGATGACCGGCCCGGCGTACAACAC
>JAEHJW020008162.1_pt1 | contig 31603 bp, 46 predicted proteins | sample 9271431 | NCBI WGS metagenome assembly JAEHJW02 | reverse complement strand
TCATGGGGCAAATGGGTCGGGTTTGGTTTTGGTGTTTTCGGCAATTTTTACGAGTTGAGTGAGTTGCTGGCGACTAATGTCAATCATAGGATTAGTCAACGCCCCAGCGGAAGAAATGAGGCCCATCGACGAAAGCGAGTCGATATGCTCAATCTGTTTTTTTGCGAGCGCGGGCTTGGTTTTGTTGTAGTCATCGGCAACGTCTTTTCGGGCGGATTTGATTTCGCGCTGTTTTTGGAGCAATTCGGTTTTGAGTTGGAGGGCGGCAACTTTGTCGCCGTCCTTTTCAGCCTTGGCGAGCGCCTTCTGCAATTCGCCTTGGTCTTGAAGCAACATGAGCAGACGGGTCTGAGTGTTGACGGAGTTTTCGAGTTCGCGCCGGTAAGCCTTCTGTGCGCTTTCGAGTTTGTTGGTTGCCGCCTCGGCCTCGGCAGCGCCCTCGGCGGCGCTTTGATGCGGGCGGTCTTTCTTCTCGGCGGCAAGTTTGTCGCGGTCGAATTGTTGCACGGCGGCGGCGGCTCCCTTGAATCCACCAACGCTAAACCCGCCAAGGAAGGCAGAGACGCGGGCAATGCCGTCGTAGATGTGAGAAAAGATGTCCGCGAAAAATCCAACGATGGGCGCGAAGCCTGCACGGAGCTGGTAGCCGATCATCGTGATCTTGTCGGATGTGGCCTTCATCTTGTCCACCGTGACGCCGTCGATGACAGCACCGACGCGGGCGGCTTCGGCGGTCAAATCGTCCATACCGTATTTGAATGCGGCTACCATTGCGGTCGCACCGCGCCCGCCAACCTCCTTCATTGGAGCGAGGAGTTTTTGCACGTAGCCGGTCTTGAAGCCTTCGGAGATTTTCATGCCGATGTCTTCGAGGCGTTTGTTTTTCAGGTCGTCGATGCTGACGCCGAGCTGGCGAAACGAGTCGATATAACGCGATTGTCCTTCGAGGGCGTAAGCGCGATTTTGGGCGAGCTGGGCAAAAAAGGTTGTGAGCGCGGATTCGTCGCCGCCCGCCTGTTTCAGCGCGTAACCCCATTTTTGAACGGCGTCGGTGGAAATGCCGAGCGCGGTGGACGTGTCTTTGATTTTAGCGCCATATTCGATGGTTTGCCGGACTGCCTCCTCACTAATGACGCCTGCCGCCATAGTGGCGATACTGCTACCCATTTCGGCGCGGAGTTCGCGAACGCCGTGCTTCAGGGTGTTCATGGCCCCGTGCGCGTGAGCGACATCCTTGGAGTCGATCAGGTTGCCGTAACGCTGGCGAAGCGCGGCGGCGTTTTTGAAGGTGTCCGGGGTGTAGCCCTCAATGGAGCGGGTCATATCCCGCGCCATTTTTTTGGTTTGATCGGTCGCGATCTGAAAGCCGCGTGTGCTGCCGTTTATATCAATGCGAAGCTCTTTCATGCTGTGATTACTCTCCCGAATGTTTCCGGCTCGCTGGGGCGCAAGCCTGCGCGTTCTGTGAGGCGATTTGACCGGCCATGTCCTCGGCGGCTGCGTCATCGAGTGCGTCTTGTAGCGTGTAGAAGATTTTCTTCCACTTCGAGGCGTCTTCGCACTTGTCTAGCTGCTCGATTTCGGTGGCGGCAAAATAGTCATACCAGGCGGCGGGCAAGTAGGCGTTCATCACCTCCTTGGAAGTGAATCCGGCATGAACGAGCCGCACCCGCAAAAGCATTTCCCAAGGGGCGGACATGGAGACGCCCTTGACGCAAGTGTGACGCCATACGGGCGCGATGCGATAGCCTTCGCGAAGATGCTCTCGGAACACTTCGCCAGCTTCCTTCAGGTCGAACTTGCGGCGTTTCACCTGTTTTACCCATCGCTCGTGGGCGGCGGAAAATTCCATGCGGATATGGCCGGTGATGTTTTCCTCGTATGTGTGAGCGCACAGGAATGCGCCCGTTAAAAGCTCGTCGGTCGTGAAGTCGGCTTCGGGGTTGTCGGTGAACGCCAGCCCGTGCCGAGCAAACATGACGTGATGGCCCAACGAAAACGGCAAAAGGACCGTGCCGAACACGGTGCAAGGCGTCGGCACGGTTTCGATGATGGTGGCGAAACGCTTCATGGTTAGCCCGCGATGGCGGCGAAGGTCTTGCCGAGCCAAACGGTGGCCTCAATATCGACGGTCAACTCGTTGTCGGGACTCCATTTGGCGTTGGCGCTGTCGCAGACGATGGTGTTGCCTGCGGAGTCGATCTGAGCGTCATCGCTGCCGATGGTTAAGATGTCCATTGGCATGGGCAGGTCTTGGGCGATGGCCAGCGCGGCGGCGCGAGTGGCCCCAACGGGCTTGGCGCTAAACTTCACCTTCATGCGCTTGTTGGTCCGGTCCATGCCCATCGTCTCGCCGTCGCTGTCGATGGACTCCTTGACGTTTGCGGTGGGGGTCTTGTCCACGCTGGACATGACTGTAAGGCTGTGGGCAGCGGTGCCGGTCCAACCAACAGTCATTGCGGGAATGCCACGATAAGTGGCCTTGTTTACGGCTGCGATTTGGTCGCTCATATTTGCTTTCTATTTGGGTTGAGGTTGCGGTTTAAAGTCAGGCTTCGGTTGCGGTTACATAGAGGTCACAGTCGGCGGCGTGGGCGCGGGCGTAAATGACGGCGACGGGCGAACGCAAAACGAAATCGTCCGGCAAAAGTTTGTCGGTGATGGTTGCGCCTGCGGCGTCGGCGGCGAGTTCGACGTAATTCGTGGCGTCGAGGTTTTTCACGAGGAGCTTGGACGGCGCTCCGGTGATCTTGCCGATGTCAACCAGCGTCCAGACGCCCGCCGTGAGGGGCTGCGTAAGCTGGGTCATTTGTCGGCCTGCCATGTCAAGCGAGCCTTGTTCGCTGCGGGAAATGGCGGCATTGTTCTTCTGCGCTGAAAGCGTAGCCGATATGTTCACTTCGTTCATAGTGCGTAACCGTTGAGGGTGATGGTGGTTTCGGAGAAAATGAAGCCAACGCGGGTGTAGTCGGTTTCAAATTCAAATTTAGGAAGGCAATCAGTGATGACGACCTCGGCGCTTAGGGCGCTAACGTCCGCGCAAAAGGTGTCGCCAAAAAGTTTCCCGCGCACCTCGTTGACGCGCTGAAAGTGAGCCTTCAAATCTTCGAGCGTGCCGATCTGTCCGAGCTGGGATTTGACGGTGATCTTGACGGCGGCGGAAAAGTTATCGGCGCTGCTGCGGTCAACGAGCGCCTTGGGTGATTCGATGACAATGCGGTTTGCCTCGTCTATCGCCATCGGGTCAAAAAAGGCAATGACGGGCGAGGTGTCGGTAGTTGTCTTCGCAAGTTGCTTCCTGAAGTAGCTGGCAAGCAGCGGCGACAGTTTCCATTCGAGGTCCAAATTCATCGTAAAATCCTTCCTTGCGTGTCACGCTGCCAACCGCGCTCGATGAGAAATTTGATGTCGGCGGTGATTAAGTTTTCTCGGTTACGCATGACCGACTCCGCTATGCGGCGGGCTTCGCCCTCGTCGTCATACGCGCCCCATTTAGAGCGATTGATGAAACTGAAGCCGATTTCGGTCTGATTGGGTTTGAGGTTGTCGCGGGCGGCTCCGGCTTTGCGGTGGCGGGCAATCCACGGCGGGACTTTGCCGCCAAGCGCAAACAGGCCATTCGCCCAACCGCCCTTAGCCTGCCCTACGCCGTGCATGGCCTCGGCGGTGTAGCTTTTTATGTAGGACATGGTTCGGGCCGGGATGGCAAAGCGCGGCTGTTTGAGTAGGACGCGCCCGCGTGATACGCGGCTATTTTGATGCGCGGTAAACTCGTTGCCAGCGGGCAGGACTTTCATGCTGGTTCGGTCGTGGCCAAACACGCCCTGTTGCACCATCATTTGAAGTTTGCTCACGTCCTCGGAACGCAAGGCGTCCTCGACGCGCCGTTTGACTTTGACGTTGCGGAAGCCCTTTGAGGTAAGCGGATAGATGGAGCGCCGCACATCGCGACGCACCGCCGCCTCGCCCTGCTTGCGGTCGTTTGGCGGGGTCGATTGATTCCAGTTTTTGCTGCCGGAAGGTTCGTAGCCCAGCACGAGCGCGGAGCCGATCATGCGGCACTGGTAGCGGAAGGCGTCAACGATGCCCAAGCCGGACGCAACAACCCAATCCTCGAAGGCGCGATGCCATTCGGGGAAGTTGGTTTTAAAGTGTTGAGCGTCCAGCGCCATATAAAAGGCGGGACGCTATGAGCTAAATGGCCAAAGGTTGGGCGATCTTGAGGCGCGTGCTTTCGCAAAAGAATTTCCACGTCACTTCGTCGGAAGCCGATTCGTCAAAGCGCAGGACTTTATGCGTGCGTTTCGATGCGGCTTCGGTGAGCGAAACGAGGCTGTGAGGGTCGGCTACGGCACCGGCTTCGATGCTAACTGAGGAGTAAACAGGCTTGGCTTGCTGCACGGCGGCAAACGGGTCGGGAAGCGTCGGCTCCTCGTGGATGATGCCTTTTATGGTTTCGCCACTCGAAGCGGCTAGAAGGCGTCCACGGACCTTCAGCGCGGAGCTAAAGGCCCGTTGACGAGATTTTGAAGCGGGTGTCATGTTTAATTGGATTGGTCGCGTGACGAAACCACATTGGCAGCGCCAGACGGGACGCCCGCCGTGTAACCGATATGCCAACAAGCGTATGTCCCTGCGGGGATGGTAAACGCGGCGGGGTTAATCCCAATACCCGAAGACGGGAATGAGAGATTGGTGACTGAGTAGCCAGTATAAGCGCCAATGCTCGCCGTGCTGCTGTTGGTGTATAGCATCATAACGAGATTGGTGACTGAGTAGTTAAACCACATATTCTTAATCGTCGTGGCACTGGCGAAATACTCTAAGGCTGCTACCCCGCCCGCATACGAAGTGAAGGCAGCATAGGGAGCGCCGCTAACGGGAACATTGTAGCTGGTCGCGTCGATTCGGTAGGCAGCGCCTTGGTGGGTGAATACATTAGTTACACCAAAGCCGCTGCCGACAAATCCGCCAGCCGATACAATGGGCTGTGCCGAGTTGTTAGTGACACCTCCTGCCGTGGTGGTAACGCCGCTTGGGACTTCCAGACCGAAGCCGGTTGAGGATGCGATGCGGAATGCTTCTGTCAGCGTTGACTGGTTGAATGCACCGGGAAAGGGCGTCTTGTAATAGAGGCTATACGTTGACTGATTGTAAGTCGTGCGCCATCCAACGTCGTTCGTGTTGATGAGATTGTAGTATCCAAACGACGACGCACCGGCAAAAAGATTATAGTCGATATAATTGTATTGATCGCCGTGAATACGCAGCGCCGACCCGCGATAGTTGGTGTTCCAATAGCCTCCCATGCGTCTTGGGTCGATATAGACCGAAGGACCGAGCAGGGAACGAAAATCGCCGCCGCCCGCAAAAACATATTTCGACTTAACCGCCTTCGTGTCGCTCGTAAATGTTGGCCTATACGTCGCGAACCGGCTTTCACAGTTGGTCAGGTTTGCGGTGTCGGTGCTGAAGTCGTAGGCGTAACCAACAAGCAATGTGCCGTCGGGCATGAGGACGCCGTTGGGGTAGCCTCCGGTGTAGTTGCCCAGCGTCCCGCTGGCGGTAAACGGCAGGTTGCCGATAGTCGTCATGTTCCATGAAAAATTGTCCACGTTCGGCAAATCATCCCAGTTAATTTCCGAATAATAAATGCCCGGAGCGGACGATCTAACACCGGCAAGCATTAAGATTTTTTCGTTTCCACCGACCTTCGCGGAAAAAATATCGACCGGATAATTGTAAGAGAGGCCAGAGACGACAGAGCCATCCGGGCTTCGGCTGAAAACGGTGCCAAGATTGGTAAACGATGCGCCTCCGTTCGTTGTCCAAAACGCATTCCATCCGTTTGAGCCGCGACAGATGGCTAGAAGTTCCTGTTCGTTGCGAACAGCAACCGCTGGCTCGTCATACATCATGCTCACGACGTTATGCGACCCAATCGACAGGCTTCCCCAAGTGGCCCCGTTGTCTTTCGACCTCAGCAATAAACCTTCAACTCCGCTTGAACCTTGTCCGGTCCCGTAAGCGCCACAGTAAAGCGTGTTTCCGGCGCTGGTGATTTTACCGAATGGAATCATTGCGCCAAATACGGTCGAGCTGACCGAGACTAAGGCGGGAGCGGAAAAGGTTTTGCAACCGTCGTCGGAATACATAGCCCAAGTCGTCTCATTTTTGTCAGTGAGCCTAAGTTTTCCGAACAGGACGCAAACCCTTCCGTCTTTGCCCATGCCCGCACTGACATTCATCAAGCTAAACTCGTCGCTTGATTGCAGCACGGTAGAGTCGCCCCACGTCACGCCGTTGTCGGTTGAGATGTTCAACACAAACATATTGTCGTTCGTCCCCCCGTGCATATACGCAACGCTGCGGAAGCTGTAAAGCTGTCGGCGGTGACTGTCGTAAACGAGGTTGGGCGTCCAGCAATAAGTGTGGTCGCCGACGGTCGGCAGGTTGGTTTGAATGTTTGCGGGAATGGACTCGCCCCCGGTGTCTTCAGCCTTGAATGCGTTGGCAGATTTAAACGCTGCCGTGCCGAGCGATGCCGAAAGGTTGGAGACTGAAGTAGTGAAGTCGCGAGCGTCAAAAAACAGCGTTCGACGGTCGGCGTCAAAGGTTGATGGCGCATTGGTGGCGACGTAGTTGGTGACGACAAGGTTTGGATTCATCGCCGCCCATTGATCGAGCGCGTGCGGCCAATAGGCGAAGATTTCGTTGAGCTTTTTATAAGCGCCAAGGTTGGTTTCGACGAGGTCGGTCCAAAGGTAAGGGTCGCTATCACTCGGCACGTTAAGGACGTATTGCTTTGGCTGGCCCGCGAAGGCGGCGAGCCATTTCCCGCCTACCAGCGGGATCGTTAGGCTCCCATTCGTCCAGACGTGGACTTGTGGCGGAGAATAGGCGGCGGCCCCATTGTAAGATACGGGAGCGCCCAACAGCGTCAGCGTGACGTTGTTGCTTTGCTGCAAATCGCCATAGGCGTCATACGTTTCAAATGTGACATCGGACGCAATGACGGAGATGGCGGCGAGCAGGATGGCAGCGACGAGTGATAGCGTGTGTTTCATTTACTTGGCGAGGGCGAGGAGTTGTTTAGCTTGGTCGGATTCAAGATCAATGCCTTTGGCGGTCAGAATATCTTTAACCACCGAAACAGAATCTTGCTCGCCGAGGGCGCGGAGTTCGGCGAAGTCGGACGAGGTTGGCGCTTGTCCGGCCTCCCATTTTTTTACGATGGCTTCGGCGGCTGGCACTCCGACTTTTACGATAAGACTGGCGACTAGTTCCCAAGTCATTTTTTTCCTTTCAGTTCGATGATGAGGTTGACAACGTCCTGCCCTTCCACGATCAGCGCGGCGGGAGCGAGGGCGTTGGTGTTGTATTGCACGGCGTCCAAGGCGACGAGAAACGACGCTTGGAAATGGTTGAACGCCGCCGAAACTTTCGGCACGTCGTTCGTCGCGATAGAGCCGTCTGTGACTCCTTCCATATAGCCCACATACGCGGACTTGGTGCCGGTTTCGACGGTGTAGAGAGAGTTAAAGGCGATGCGTTGCGCTGTCGTGCCACAGCCGGTGAGCAACATGTTAATAAGCAGCGCCCCGCTGATGGCGATGGCGATGAGCGAAAGCAGGCCGAGCTTGCCGCCACTGTTGTCGGCTCCCGCCGCGGTCGGCGGCGGCGGGGTCGGCGTGTTGGTGCCAAACAGGATGGCGTTTTTGATGCCGCTCAATCCGCCGCCCGATTTCAGCGCGTGCCATGCGCGGGTGACGTATGGGAAAGCCATGACGGCAATCATGGCAATGCCCTGATATTTTTCGGGCAGATATTTTATGATCGGTATTTCGTTCATTTTTTACTGTTGGTTTTGGTTTCGTGTTTTGCAGTAGGTCAACGTGGCGTTGACATCAAAAAGGACGCGGGTGTTTTGGGCCACGACTTCGTTATTGCGGGCGACGACTTCAATTAGCTTTTGGTGAGCGTCAATGTGCCGGTCGGTAACATCGGTGAGGCGAGCGCCGAGTTTATCACGGTCCTTGATAATCCAGCGCCAGAAGACAACGGACGCGATGAGCAGGATGACAAGGATGGCGATAAAGAGCCAGCGGTCAGACTGGCGGGCGGCATGATCTGTGATGGTTACGACTTCGTTCATTGCTTTAAACGCAAACACCCGCCCGCCGTAGCGAGCGGGTGCGCTCTATTTGGTAGCGGAGGCCGGACTTGAACCGGCAACCTTTCGGTTATGAGCCGAACGCGCTAACATTGCGCCACCCCGCAAAGGTTTATTTCGCTTGGTCGAGCAAGTCTTTCAGCTCGATGTTTTCCCGCAGAGCCTCGTGATAGGCGTCCAGAAGGCGCTTCACAACGGGGTCGATGCGGGCTATGTATTTCCACCGCGTTTCGTCGGTGACGTTGAGGCCGACGGTGCCGCCAACGATGTTGCGCGTCTCCGGTTTCAAGCCCTGTTGCAGTTCGTAGATGTGCTTGCGAAGGGCGTTGAACTGGTTATGCGCGGCAACCTGTTCGGTGGTCGGGTTTGCGCCCAGGCGTTTATGCGCCTTGAGTGAGTCGAGCATGGCCCAGCATTCCCGCAATGAGCCGGGGAAGGCTTTGCCATCCTGCTCGCTGGCTTCGTTTGTGACGGGCTTTTCGTCGGCTAGGGTGTCTTGAGACTCCCCAGCGCCTTCCGTGACGCTGGGGGCCAAAGCCTGCACGCTGGCGACGGGTTTTTCGGCCTGTGCCGCGACGGGCGCGGAAACTTCATGCACCTCGTCCTCGGCGGGCCACTCGGCGCTGTCTTTTAGGTCCATACGCTTTTTGGTCCTTGAGGTTTAGCCGTTGGTGCGAACACAGACGGCACCGCACAGCTTCGCGGAGGAAAAGGCCAATTCCCAAGCCGTTCGGTCCTGCAATTCGGCGTTGGTCGGCCCGTTGTTCGGGTCGGCGGGTGCGCCCTTGTAGCGGGTGCCAGCGATGCCCTGCATGTGGCGAGTGCGGTCGTAGATGAACTCGTCATTCGCTTCCTTGTCGTGGAAGTATTGCAGCGAGGCGACATCGGCCACGTCACCGGCCTGCGCTTTCTCCCCGTAACCTACGGTAGAGCTGGCTAAGAGGTAGGTGTCGAACACTTTCCCGGTAGCGGTGCCTGCTCGGCAAAGGGAATCGCTAACGATCACCGGGATGTCGCGGTAGCTGTCGATAGTAAACGGCAACTCGCTCGCTAGGACGGTCTTTTTAAAGTTCAGACTGTCCAAGACTTCGAGCCGGGATTTGACAGTCGAGTGCATCAACAGCACGCCGTCGCGGAGGCTGTCGCCGAGTTCGCCCATCAAACCCTTAGTACCAATGAACACATCGGGGTTAAACAGGTTGGCGTCGGTGGCGGCAGCGCCGTCTTCGATGAAGATTTCATTGCCCGCGCCGTTGACGTAACGGCAATCGGTCAATGCGCCCGCAAGGCCAGCCGCCCCAGCGGAAGCGAACAGGCCGCGCAACAGCGAGATGAAGGTCTTTTGCCGCTGTTTGAGCCGCGTGTCGTTAATCTGGTTCAACACCTCGCCCAGCGGGTCAGCGCCGGAGAGCTGCTTAGAGAGCGCGGTCGCCGAAAACTTCGTGACGCGGTTCATGATCGGGAAGTATTGCAACGCTCCGCCGATGCCGTTGTTTGCTACCGGGGCGGTGCTTTCCTTCTGCACTTCATCGGAAGTGTCAGTGATGTCGCGGAGCAGCGGAACGGTCGTTCCAATGCCTGAGCCGCTCGCAAGTTTATCGAACAGCGGATTGCGGGAAACCGCCTTCGACTGAAACAAGGCGGGGAAAGTGGCCTTGCGTTCGCGAATTGCTTCACCCCATACAACGAGGGTCCAAAGTGCGCCAATGTTAGTCATAATCGTTTCGGATTTGGGTTAAGGGTTGAGGTTTTAAAAATTACTTACGAGACTCGATGAATTTCTCCTGTGCTTCGGCGAGTGTCTTGTAACCCTTGGAAGCAAGGGCGCGTTCGGTGTCGCTCATCGGCTTCTTGGCGGGCTTTTGTTCCTGTGCTTTGCTGGTCCCCGTGAAGCCGAGAGCAACAATTTTTTGCGCGGCGGCTTCGTCAACGCTTTTGGCGTTGGCTTTCAGCGTCGCATTTTCCGCACGAAGCGAGTGTAAATCGTTCGCGGCGGTGACAAGGTCAGTCGGTAAGTTCGCACCCGCAACCAGCTTCGCCTTGTCACCCGTTAGCCGAGCAACGTCGCCATCAATCGTGGCCTTTCCCGCAGACAGCGAAGCGTGTTGCGAGATCAATTCGTCGAGACTCAGGCCCGTTTTAGCCAAGGCGGCTTCCATGCCGCCAAGGCGGGCAAGAATATCGGCTTGATCGGGCTTCGCACCGCCAGCGGCGGCGTCGGGAGAGAGGTGCAAATTCAGGATTCTCATTTTTCGTTTATTTGGTTGCGGCGTTGTGCCTCTACATACAACAGAACGCTATGGGCGAAGGTATGAGCGCAGCACGGCGAGCGCGTAGTTCTGGTCGCCGATGCGGTCCACAAGTCCGGCCTGTTTCGCCGCCTGTCCACTGAAGGTTTGGCCCTGCATGGCGTCGGCTTTAACCATTGGCCGATTGGATTGAACCATGTCTTTGAACATCGTGAACGCGGACTCAACCGACGCTTTGATCTGCGCTCGTTGCGGGTCGGTAAGCGTGCTGCCAACCGCGCCCGCGCCCTTGAAGATGGCGGCGTCGTTGGTGAAATACTCGATCTTGATTCCAAGGTTGGCGAGATAGTCGGTGTAATCTGTAACGGACGAGATGACGCCGATGCTGCCAACGATGGCGGAAGGGCTGGCGATGATTTCCGCCGCCTGCGACGCGATCATGTAGCCTAAAGAGCAGCACAGGCCGGACGCAAACGCAACGACGGGCTTGCCGCTGGCCCGTAGTGCGCTGACAGCGTAAGCCATCTCAGGTCCGCCGAGCAGCATCCCCCCCGGCGTGTCCAGATTCAACAGGACGCCTTTAACTTTCGGATTGTCGTTCGCCTCGTTGAGCATGGCTACAACGGTGCGTGAATCCTCAACGCCGCTGTAAAGGATTTCAAACGCATCGGGATTGTGCGCCAAGGTGCCTTGGATGGGCGCGATGGCGACATCGCCGACGATTTGAAGTTTTGGCGCAAGCGTGCCACGCAACGCGGTGAAGGCGGGATGCTCCGACATGCGAATGTCGGCGTCGGAAACGGTCGAGTGAAGGATTTGGTTGAGGTGGCCCACGGACATGAGCGGCACATCGGTTTGCAGTCGCCAGCTAAAATTTTTCATGGTCAGTTTTTGGTTTTGGAGTTGTCGGCTTGGTTGTCGGCTTGGCTGTCGCCAGTTGGCGGGGTTTGGGTTTGCGTTTCAGTCACGGAGGACGAGGTCGCGAAGCCCAAGCGCCCCAAGATGAGCGGGAGGGGAACGTCAGGAAATTTCTCCTTCAGCGCCATCGCTGATTGCAACTTGGTTTCGACCTCAGAGACGATCTGATTGTGTTCGGCGCAATGATCTTTCCCGCGATTGCCAAAGCGTTCGCGTTCGGACATCTGGCCACACATGACATCGCTGCGCTCGTTGCTCATTTGGTCGCCGAGGTCGATCAGCAGCAGCGGAGGAAACTGAAGCGTGATGCGGTCCCAGCCTGCGGCGGCTTTGAGTTCGCCGCTGGCGATGCCGTGAGCGATGACGCGAAGCCAACACCACTCGACAAATTTGGCGAGGACGGCTTTGCGCTTGTCGAATTTGCGTTGCGCCTTGCCGATGACAGAGCGGAGGTTGGGGCCGGTGAGTTTTTCGTCGAGGTAGAACGCGGGCGGCAATCCGAAGCCCGCCACAAATTGACCGGCGAGGTATTCGATGAACTCAATGGCGTTGATGCCGTTGAAATTCGATTCAAGCTGCTTCAGCTCGCCATCGACAACCGGAATGTCTCCGCCCAACAATTCAGCGAGCGAGATTTTGCTGTCAACGGGTCGGCGGTTCGGGTCGGCGGCGGTGCGTTCGTTGGTGCCGCCTTCCCCGGTGTCGTTGCCCCAATGGTCCTCCTCAAGCATCCCCTTTTGCTGGATGACGGCGGCGAGTGCGGACGAGATTTTTTCCTTCAGCTTGACGAAGGCTTTGATGTCGCCCTTGTCGCGGAGGTCGTTCGAGCCGCGCCGAATGGGAGAAATGCCGCGATATTTGTCGTAACGCTCAGGGTCGTGAATCAAAAGAAACTGGTCTGCGGTGTAGTAGCCGCTGGCCACGCCGCGCATTTCATCCTGCGGACCTTCAATGGTTTTATAGCCGAGCAACACGCCGCCGTTTGCGTCGTCGGTAACAACGCCGTCCTGCGCGTCGGTGGCGAACTGGTTGCCGATGTGGAAGGTGTCGTAAAGCCGGACGCGAGGCGCACCGGATTCCAGCGTCATAACGCTGCCGATGTCGCCCTCGGCGTCCACGGCGCTGCAAATGATGTCCTGCAACTCGGCGAGGTTAAAGCGGCGGGTGTGGTCGCAGTTTTTAGACCACGTTCTAAAGTAGTCGTTGAACGCTTTGGCGGATTCCTGATCGGGGCAATCCGAATGCGGAGTAACGGGCGCGGAATAGGCCGAGATGGTTTTGATGGCGTAAGCGACATCGGAACAATTATCGGCGAGGTAGCGCCCCAGCGCGGCAATCATGCGGCGGTTTAGACTTCCGACCAGCCGAGCCATTTGCGGGTGCAGGTTGGCGGACGCATACGGGACGGGTGTGCGGTCATGTGATTCGCGCAACGCCTCGTAGTAATTTCCGTTGCCGCTGTTGGTGACGGCTGGCGGAGGCGTAGAGGTGGACGCCCGAGCAATGACGGGGCGCGGAGTCGCGGGGCGCGACGGGGCGATGGCGACGCTCGGCAGGGTAGTCGAGCGAAAGCGCGGCATGATGTTTTTGAGGGTGGCGAGTTTCATCAGATTGTGGCGTTTTTAAACGAGGCGCGGAGGCGCTTGATTCGCTTCGCGGGAATTACCTGCGGGTTAAGTGGGTCGGGTTGGCTGTTGAGCCAAACAAGGGACTCCATTGCCAGCTCAACAATGTCGGCAGGGGTCATGCCGCCGATGATCGCGAAACTGTGAGCGCCGTTGGCTTCGTTTACCGAAATGAGGGTTTTTCCTTCGGACAGTTCGGTTTCAAACCTGCCAACAATGATGTCCTCCAAAACGGACGCGGGCGTGACTTTAGAGTTGGCCCCGGCGTCGCCCGATTGCGCGGCCTGCGCGGTGCGGACGGCGGCAAGGACCATTGCACGCATTTGAAGATAGCGGTTGTCTGCCATACTAAAGGCGGAACGCTATTTGACGGCAAAGGTTTTGGTGATGACGGCGGCAACGTGAAGCATCAGCTCGCAGTCGCCTAGATGGTTGTCTCGCCGGATTTGTTTCCAGAAGTAGGATGTCCGCCCCTTGGCGTCGATGCGGGCCTCGCGGCGTTCGGCGGTGACTTGCTTCAGGTAGAGCAGTTCGACCTTGCGCGGAAGCGTCCACCCCCCTGCTTTGCCTTGCATTTGCTCGGCGAGTTCGTCCTTGGCGGCGGAGTTCGACCACCGAAAGAGCGGAATAGGGCGGGTGCGTCCTTGAAGGTTCGTGCCGTAATTGGGGTCAACCATCGTCCGCGTCCAGATGCGGCGTATCTGTTTTTTAACCACTTGGCTCCCGCTGCGGACGTTGACGGTATGCAAAAAGTAATCGGCATCGTCGCCCTTGAACGCCTTCCATCCGTATTTAAGGCAGAAGCGATACACCTCGCGGGCCTTGTAACCGGAGTCGATAATCGAGTTCGCATTCGGCACGTTCAGCTCTTTGCGTTTGGCTTCCAGCTCCTCAAAACTATTGACGCGGCCATAGCTCACGAGCCGCGACTGTCCATTTGCGCCATACGACCGGCACGCAAACCAGATGTGGAAGCCATCCTTTTCCTGCACGTCGGCAGAAATGAAGCGAGTCTTTTCCTCTGGCCACACGTCGCCGAAGTCATACGGCTGTTTCCGCATTTCGAGAAAATCGAAGTCGTCGATTTCGCCAAGGCTGTCTTTCCACGGGAGGCCGAGCGTTTCATTGTAGAACGTCTTTAGTGGTGAGAGGTCGCCCAAGCGTGCGGCGTTTAAGGCGTTGATGAACTCCTCTACAATGTTAATCCAGCGCACCCAAGGCGGAAGTAGCGCATTCCAGTGGAAGCTGACACGGTGCTTAGGAGCCTTCGGGTTCATGCGGACATATCGACCTTCGCGGGCCAGTCGTTTGCGCTCGTAGGGTGTGTCGCTTACAAGGTGGCCACATGCCGCGCACTCGTAACGAAGGTGAATGGCAAGCAGGTCAAAATTCCAAACGCCTTGACTGTCCTTGACGTTGGGAACATCGGTGAATTTGCACGCCGTTTTGCTCACGGGATGAATGGCTTTTAGCTGCTCAAATTTGAGCGGCTGAAGCTGGCCACAGCACGGGCATTTGACGTGATACATTCTTTGGTCGCCTGCGAGATAGGCGCGATGGACGGCGTCGTTTTCCTGATCGGGTGTGGAGACTATCAGGCGTCGGGTATTCCAAAAGGCGCGGGTGCGTTTCAGCACGGTGTCGAGTGCGCCGGGCGGGTAGTTTCGGACCTCGTCCAGAAAAAGCCAGCGTATCGGCTTGGATTGCAGCTTCGACGGCGAGCCAGCGCCGGTGAAATAAAAAGGCATCGAGCCGAATGTGATCTCCATTGTCTCGGACGAAACGATCTGATCGGCGACGGGCTGGCAGCTCTCGAAGGTTGGCTTGATGCGGTCGCGGACGAAGGTTTTAGCTTCATCCCTTGCCGCCATAACCCACATGGCGGGGCCGGGGTCTTCGCTGATACACCAAGCAGCGCAACCCATGACGTATTGCGTCTTGGCGGACTGCGCTGAACACATGGTAGAAATATCGCTGATCTTGTTGTCGGCAAATACTTCCATCGGCTCGCGCACCCACGGCGAATTGTCTGAACGCCAGCGCCCCGGCATCGGAGAGGTGTTATCGACGTAAAGGTGCGCTTCGCACCACTCCCAAACTTTTCGGCGGTCGCTGGGACGGCAGGCCGACGCGAAACCTTTAAGCAGCGGATTCATTTTCGTTGGGCTTTGGTTCGCTGGGGATGCTGGCCTTAAATTCAGTGATGGCGTTGTCGATCAAATGAAGCGCCTGCAATACCTCGTCTTCGATTTCCTTCAGGCGGGCCTCGGCCTCGGCCACGGAAACGCCGACAACATTCGGGGCGGCAAGGTGTATTTGTGCAACGATGCGGCGGACGGCAGAGCCGACTTCCCCACCGATGCGCTCGACTTCCTTGACGGGCATCCAATGGCGCTTGAGGACGGCAATCTTGGCTTCCAGCTCCTCATTTTTTAAAAGCAGTTGCCGGTTTTTTTCGCGCTGCGGGTCAACGTCGTCGGCGGCTTCATCGTCGTGTCCGCGCTGGCGCTTGAACTCGCGCCAAGACGGAACATGATAGCGCCCGTCGGGGCGCGTTTCAGGGGAGCCGTCAATTTTCTTCCAGCGGGAAATGGTGCGGCGGGTGACGCCGAGGGTGTCAGCAAGCTCGATTACGTTATCAACGTATTCCTGTGCCGACAGCTTTCCGCCATCGACGGCAGATTGCAGGATGTTGCGCTCTGAAGGCGAGAGCGTCTTGCCCGCCTTCACCTTTTTGGCGATGTTCGATATGTCGGCTTTAAGGAGGATTTCGGCGTGCGCCTTGTTGATTGGTGGCGCGGGCGTTGAAGACGGCTCTGAGGGCGTATTCTGTGCGCTGGCAGCGTCGTTTGATTGTGTGGTGTCCTGCATGTAAAAACGCAGGACGCTATGAGCCGAATAAAAAAAGCCGCACCCGTTAAGATGCGGCTTGCAACAACAAACAGAAAGTGGATGAAATTAATGCGCGGTCATTGAATGTGGGGCAGCTCCCGCGTGCCGAATCGCTTCCGCCCGATTTCTTGCCCGCCAAGCATCGCGGGCGTCGTTCTTCTTTTTCTGGTTTATGGCCAGCCAAGCCCGGCCTTTGGGCGACTTCGCCCATTCATTTTTGCGGGCTTGCGCCCGTTCGGGATTCCGTTTTTCCCAATCCCGAACGAGAGCCAACTGCTTTTTAGATGTCTTCATTTTTAACAGGGCGAACGCTGGCGGTGAACGGATGGCGGTCGTCTTTGGTCAAGCTGCGAGCGCAGGCAACCGCCTCGCGCTTGGCTTTGAACCAAAAGTTAGAACGGTTGTAATGGCAATTCCAACCCTGCTTTTTGATCGCCCTTTCGTTGCTAATTGTGATTTTCATATTATTTTTTTCTTTGGTGTTCGCAAGTATCCCGCCGCGTTGGTCATCGTGTTTTTCGGTGCGTTTCATTGGCGGCTTTGATTTGTTTCGCGGCATAAGCCATCACCGACGCGATATTGAATGGCGTTGGGCATTTTGAGTGGTCGGGATTCGACAAGGCTTCTGCCATTTTCACTAGCGCGGTCGGCACATCGAGCGGCTTGCTTCCGGTCGGCGGAGGCAGTTCGCCATGTTGCCAGCGATAGAGTTCCACCGCTGCCCATGAGTCATTTGATTCACCAGTCAGCGCGGCCATGAGTTGTTCGCGCTGCTTTTTAAGTCCTAGTTTTTGGCTCATACGATACGCTTCATCCATTCTTCCTCGCCGTTGGCTTTTTGGCCCTCTGCTCCATTGCGGCACGCAACAGGCGTTCGGTGATCCGGCTTGGCTTGGTGCGGGCGACTTCCCAATTTTCCAGGGTGCGGAGCGGGACGCCAAGGGTTTCGGCGGCTTGCGCTTGGGTGGTAGTCGTTTTCTTGCGCCACGCCTTCAACGCGGCGGCGAATTCGGCTTTGCTTTTTTTGGTGACTCGTTTCCTCATGCGCTGACAGCTTACGCGGCTGCGGTTGACGGTCAACAGGATTCCGGTTTCGGTGATGCTCATTTTGTTTTTTAGCTGGTTGCCAGTTCCTCACGGGCGATGATCTTTTCGCCCCCGCACAGCGGACAGCATTCACTTCGATTGCTGCGCTTGACGATGCCGAAGCCCTCACAGCACGGGCATACGCGATGCGTTTGCTTGTCAAATTTGGGAAGCTCGACGGGCTTGCGCCGACAGTTGCGGTTTACGACATCCCAATAGTTGCGAACGGTGTTCATGTCATAAAGCTCGTAATTCTCGTCGTCATCATTGGTGGTGATAAGCTCTGGCTGGCTTAACTTGGACGCGCCCTTGCGGCCCCTAGGCACGTTTACCGACGGTTTTGGCGGGGCCGGTGGCAACCAGTGGAGATTTGAAAAATAAATGCCGTCACGCTTATACCATTCGCCATATCGCACGATCTCTTTGGCGTTCATGTAAACCCAGCGGGAATACCCGCACTTGGCTAAAAACTTGTGGCCATAGATGGAAACAAGGAAGGCGGCGGCACGGGCGTCGCTCATTTCGCCATCGGGAATTTTATGGCCCTCCTTGGCGGCGAATTCCAGCGCGGAGCTAAAGCCGGTCCACGTTCCGTTTTGAAACAGCACGGCTCCAGTGCGTCCTCGTTCTTCGAGGCTGGCTTTTTTGGTGACGGGGAACGGGTGGCGAAGTTCATTACACACGCCGCCGATGGAGGCGATTCGGAAATGAATGACCAGCTCGCCCTTGATTTTGAGGGCGAGCTTGTCGATTTCATTCACGTCGTTGGTCTTCAGCCACTCGACGGCTCCGGCGTTGCGCCAAGCGATGCCGCCCCCGTGAGGGTTGGCGCGCTCGCACAGGCGAAGGGTTTCGATGCTCGGACGGGCTTCTTTCGGGATGATAAGGACGACGCACATAATTTTTTAATTCGTTTTTTGTTTTTTGGTTTTGGCGTCCGGTTTTAAGCCGGACGCCGGTTGGTTACTTACACGTTTGGAGTCGAAAAATTTTCTGGTTGCGGTTGAGCTTGAACCGGTTGGCGGACCACCGCAAAAGCGGCGGGATATTGAGCCTCGAATTTCTTTGCCATCTTCATCGCGGTTTTGGTCATGTCTCCGATCTCGGTGTAGAGGGTGCCGAACAATCCGAAGGCGGGGCTGTTGGCGTTGCGAGTGTTTGGTTTGCCACCCCAGCCCAGCGCCGTCCACAACCGGCGCATTGCCTTGTTGGCGTTCGGGACGTTGAGCTTTGTGTATTTCGATTCCCATTCGCGCAAACGCATAGTGTGAACCTTGCGGCAAATTCCGAAAACGGTGGCGAGGTGATGCAGGACTTTGGAAATGTTCAACGTGCCAGCGAAGGCGCGAAACTCGACGGTGCTGTTTCGCATGTCGCCGCAAAACGCCTTGCCCAAATTCAACATACCCCGACCACAGGCAGCTTGAACCTTGGCGGACGGGCGGGCGGCGGGGACGCTAACATCGTAGAGCAGTTCGTTGCTGGCGGAGGCGGCTTGCGGGTTGGGTCGAGTGCAGTAGCGGTTTTGGTGGCGATTCGTTCCGGTCTGCGCGTAGATGGCGAGGGCGTGGAAGTCGGCCACGCGAATCAGTTTGCGGACGAACACGGCAACGTCCTTGATGTCGTACGATCTGATGATCGACGGAATAGAAACGGTGACGTGACAGCCGCAACTGGAATTTACCTTTGCTCCAATCGCACCCATAAATCCGACGAAACTTAAAAGAGCTTGGAGGCCATTAGCACCATGCAGGCGCGGGGAGACGAATTCGCACGCCTCGAAACCGGAGTCGCACCTAATGCTTCCGTCGCGCTGAGATTCCCAGCGGAGGGAGCCGAAGTGCGGGGCGGCAATCGTTGTTCGCATCGGCGTCCGGCCTTCGTGAACCTGATTGCCGTTGTGATACATGCCGACGGGGCCGACGGCGTTGATAGGGATTTGTGTTTCGAGTTCGACGCCGAAAATTGCGGCGGCAGCTTGGGTGTCTTGGGGTTTTTTCATGCGTTGATTTCTTTCAAGGTTTGTTCTGCGAGGCGTTTGCAGCCGCCATCAAAAAGGATGTGGCCTTGCTCGTTTTGGAGGCTGGCAATCTGGCGTAACGATTTGACGGCGGATTGAAGCTGCCGCCGCAGGACGGTGACAGCTTCAAGTTGGTTGATGATGTGCGCGACGTAGCGATCATTGGCTTCCTGCAAGCGCAAGTTTTCAGCGGCAAGGTCTGCGGTGGTCATACGGCGGGCTTGGTTACGAGGTGGCCGGTGGATTTCATCCTTGCCCATGAGCGCGGAAAAATGCGCTTGTAGAGATTCACGGACCAAGCGCACGCCTTGAACTCGTCCTCGCCCGCAGTCGTGGCGTGGGCGAACTCGTGAAGGTAGGTGAGGACGGAGAGCTTGCCGGTCAGAATAATCTCGTTTGACTCGTGATCGTAGCAGCCATTGCCGCGCTGCTGTTCGGCCTCTGGAACGTCGATGACGAGGGGGATGGTCTTCCGGTAGGCTTTGCACAATGAGCGGTGCAGTCGGCGGAGCTTGTCGCCGCGTTCCGACAGGGTGCCACGCCACGGGCGGGAGTTTTTGAAGCGGCGAAGCGCCTTCAACACGGCGGGCTTGTATTTGCGGGAGTCGTCGAGAATTTCGGCGACAGTCTTGGGGTAGGGACTCATTGCGGCACCTCCATCGTGTGTCCGCAAGCGCAGGTGAAAATGATGGTAACGCCGCCGGCTTGTTGCGCTATGCAATAGGAGCTTTTTTGCTCAACCTTGCCGCAGGATTTGCAAGCGAATTCAAACGGACCAAGTTTTTGCTTTTTGTTCGGTTTTTTTGAAGTTTTCATTTTTGATAAATGGCGCGTTAGTGGTTATGATTCGAGTTCGACGGCTTCATTGCTGGCTGACTCCGGTGCAAAGCCGGTGATGCGCTGGCGCTCGGTGCGTTGCTGGCGCTCGGTGCGTTGCTGGCGCTCGGTGCGTTGCTGGCGCTCGGTGCGTTGCTGGCGCTTGTGCTTTTCCTTCGCCTCTTTGATCTTTTCAATTTCGGCGACGAGGATTGCCTGCGTGATTTTCCACTGTTCGGGGTCTTCGTGTGTGCTGCCAGCGTAGATTGAGTTAAGGCACACGTTTTTCAGGTCGCCGCCTGACAGTCCCTTGCTGGCCTTGGCGACTTCCAATATGTCGGCCTCTACGCGCTGGCGATTGGGCAAGTGAAGCTCAAGGATGCGTTTCCGCATGGTGCGGGTTGGCAACTTGAATTCGATGTGCTTGGCAATGCGGCGAAGCATGGCCTCGTCGTAATTCTGGAAAAGGTTGGTAGTCATAATCACCACGCCGTTGAACTGGTCGAGGCATTGCATGAGTGTGTTGCGGTTTTGATTAATGGAGGTCGCACAGGACTGGTTCATGTCGGCGCGTTTGGAAACGAGCGAGTCGGCTTCGTCGAAAAACAGGACGGCTCCCAATTCCTTCGCCCACATGAATGCAAGCGTGATGTGTTTGGCTGTGTCGCCGAGATACTTTGAAATGATGGCGGCGTAATCCACCTTGTAAACCGGCTTGCCGAGGCGGCGAGCAATAGCCAGAGCGGCGCGGGTTTTGCCGGTGCCAGCCGCTCCGTAAAAGTTGAGGATGCAACGCCCTTGCATTGGCTCAACATTGCCGATGTTCCAAATGCGTTCTAGGTCCGCACGCATTTCAATGGAGCGCAAACCTGATAGCAAGTCAGCCTTGGCGTCTTCGTGAAGCACGAGCATTTCAAGTTCGTCGCGGTCGGTGGGCTGGACGATGGTGCCGACGTTAGGCAAGGGCGCGGGCCGATTGCGGCGGCGTCCGTTGGGTTGATCGTCTGCGGTTGCCGCCTCTGGCGGAAGTTGCTGCTCTACTTGTCCAGCGCCGATGTCGGTGACGGGGTTGGCGCTGGTTTGGGTGGTGGTGTCGTTTGTGTTTGGCATAGTTGTTTGTTGTTTGTGGTTACTTGTGGTTTGCGAAAATTAAAGAGCGTGATGGCGGCGGCATTCGGGACCGATGCCGAGCCGGATGCTTTCGGGGTCGGTTAATTTCTTTCCGCAACAGCAGCACCGACCTTCGTGCTGAATTGCGTAGCCTTCAGGAAGTGTTTGGCGACCGGCGAGGCACCGCACAACGAACTTGAAAACTTTGACGGGCAAATCTTCCACCGCAAACTTGCTGCTGCGGGTGACAACCGTCTTGTTGCTTTCGGGCTGGAAAATTCCAAGGTAGGAAAAGCGGTGGCCACTCCCCTTCCCGCCCACGAGCGAAATGAAAAATGGCTTGTCGTCTCCGAGCCTGCGAACCTTGAATGTGTAGTGCTCCGCGAGGTTGTTTGAGACGGTGAAAAGAGCGTTGCCGCCCGTGAGGAAATTTATCGAGGTGATGTTATTCATAAATTTTGTGGTGGTTACTTACACGTTTCAGGCCGAAAAAAATTCATTGGCGAACTCAATTTCGCTCACGGTGGGAAGCCGTTTGAACTCGCTGGCAAACACGTCGTAAAGCTCCTCGACGGTGCCGACGATGAACGAATCATTTCCCCGCAGAAGCTCCACTTCGCCGCCGATCAGCCCGTTGATTGCGATTCCGTTGTTTTTCATTTGGTGTTTTGATTAATGTTTAACTTTACTGCAAGGCCACTCTATACGCTACTAGCGTAGCTGTAAAGATGTTTCGGAAAATACTTTCAACTATTTTTCGAGGCGGATTCCGGCGCGGTGCGCTGCGCCCAAAAAGAGCAGGCGGGAGATTTCAGGCGAATGTCGGTGCCGGGGCCACCTGTCCAGTTTCCAATAAGCCTTTACGCCGCCTTGACGCTGGCGGGCGTTCATGCAGGTCTTGCAGGTTTCGCCCTGCGGGCCGGAGCCGGGGCGGCGTAACCTTTGGGCTTTCCGGCTGCGCGGGAAGCAGCCGCCTCGGAGGCAGGCTGGCCAAACAAGTCAAACATTGGCAAAAAGGTCGGGGGTGAAATTCGGCTGGCGGCTGGCGAACTTGGGACCGGAGTGAACCTGTTCGCGCACCCATTCCCATCCGTGCGCCTCGACGTGCTGCGACAATTCGAGGTGTTTGTGATAGTGGCCTGAGAGGATGGTTGCGCCAACGTCCGCGACCTTGCCCTCGAACGTGTGGGCGTCAACGACGGCTCGCGGCATTCCGCTCCATTCGGTCATGTCGGGGATGCGCTTGCGGCCCGTGTCCAGCGGGGCCATTTCCAGCCATGTCCACCAGACGTTGAGCGCCCGCTTGGAGAGCCAGATATTGTGACGCTTCCCCGCATCGAAAAGCTCGCCCACCTTGTTTTGTGCGGCGGCTTTGGCTTCCGGTGCCAGCTCGCAAAACCGAGGCGTGAGGCCGCGACCGTGATGCGTTTCCCGCTCGCACAGCGCGACGAAGTCGAGCCGACGAACTTCCTCAAGGACTTGGGGTAATTCGTTGATCGCGGGGAAGGTGTCTTCAAACAGGCCGCAAATAAGTATCGGCTTCATTTCGGATTTGCCGAGATTGCAGCAAGCCCTTTCCAGCCCTTGCACCCAACCAAGGCGGAGCGCCTTGACGGCAAGCGATTTCCAAGCGGATTTACTAAAGCCTTCGATGTATTCGGTTTCCATAGTGGTTTTCAGATTACGCTGGCAGCGTAGCGATGTCAATTAATCCATGTCCCAATCTTCACGAAAGCCGAGAAAGGAGGGAAAACGGGGCGCGTCCTTCATGCCGCTCGGCTGATATTTGAACTTAACAGTTTTGCCGACGAGCGTTTCGCGCTGATTCCACATGGTCGCCCTGTCCTTGCCGTAGGTGTGATTGTAACCAAGTTTGAACTCGACGCCGCTGGCCATTCGCACCACAAACCCGCCAAGCTCGCCACGCCCCACCTTGCCAGCCTTGGCGCTGCTGCGCTTCGTGTGGCCAAGGGCGTCAACGGTGGCCTCGTTGTTGTTGGTCATGCCTTCGTAAGTAGAGACGACGACTGCCTCAGCGTCGGCGAAGCGTTTTAGTTTTAGAAGGTAGCCCTCGGCTTCGGTAGAGCGTCCGCACTTGTAAGGACCGGACGGCTTGCGAATCATCACGCCTTCGTAACCTGCGGCGAGGCACTTGGCTTCGTAGGCTTCGAGTTCGGCGGTGTTGCCGATTTGCACCGGCAGAATTTTCTGGCAGCGGTCCAAAAGTGGAAGCGATTGCAGCGCGGCCATGCGCTGCTCGTAGGGCTGTTTTATGTTTTCTCCAAACGGCTCGGCGCAACGCACGAAGTCAAAAACGTAGAAGACAAAATCCGGTGTGCCGGATTCCTTGCCGATGGCGGAGGCGGTTTCATTGAAGTTGCCGCTGCGGAGCATCAATTCGCCATCAACGCCGTCGGGGCAATTTGCTTCAATCCACTCCCGCACAAACTTGTTTCGCACGGGGAGAAATTTTCGGGTGAGCGCCTTGCCTTTGATCTTCAGGCAGCGGAAGCCGTCGAGCTTCGGCGTGCAGAGGACGGGGAAGGTTAAGCTGGCCATGTCGGTCAGCGTTTCGGCGAGCATTGGTTTCGTGATCTGGTTCATAGTGTTGTTTGTTGTTTGACTATCTGTAATCACTATACGCTATCAGCGTAGTGTGTTCAAGGCTTTTCGGAGACTTTCAGAGGAGGCCCGCACGGGGCGAGCCTCCCCTTGCGGACTCAATCGTATTTGAGGAGCGTCCGGTTTGGTCCGACGCAATGCCCGCCGATGAAGCCCGCGCCGTGACTAATCGGCTGAAGGACGGGGCGGACATATTCGGGATGACTCAACGCCGTGTAGCCTTCGTTGTAGGTTTGATTCCACAGGGTATAAACTTCGTGGAAACTTAACCCGTGAAGCGTGGCGACGGATTTTGCCTTTTCGCAAAACTCAATGCAGGCGCGATAATACTCGGTGTCGAGCAGCTTCGCCGCCTCGGTGGTTTCCGGTGAATCGAACAGCATCACGCGGAGGCCAGCGCGGCGGAAGTAGTCAGCGACGAGGTGGGCGTCGCTTCCCCCCCAGGAATTTAACGAACGTCTTGATTCCAGTGTCGAGGAGCGGGTGCAATCCGCGTATCGGCGAATGCACGGCTCCGCACTGGCGGCTCGTGCCGATTGGGACGCTGCTATGAATGACAACGTGCTTTGGCTGGAAGCGGGCGCGATATGCTTTGACGATGTCGATGAAGTTTTCGGAGTATGGGATGCAGACGTGCATGATGTCGTAAGGCCCATCGTCCGCGTTGCTGACTTTTAAATCGTGAATGCTCACGGGGTTGTAATGTTCGGACAAGACTGAATGCAGCGCGGAGCCGACTTCGCCGATGCCAATGATTATGGTTCTCATTTAGGTTTCAGGTTTTGGTTTTGGGTTAGTAAGTCCACGGGATGACAATGAGCCGTGCGCCTCGGTTGAGTTCGCGTTTGGTGGTTTGTCGCCCTGCGGAAAGGTTTGATGTTTTCTTAACGATGGCTTTGCCGAAGCATTTGCGGAGAAATTCATATCCCCGCTCCTCGCCACGATCTGCGCGAAGGTCGGTGAGGCCACCAACGCCCGTGTAGGTCTGCTTGAACGCGAACGCAAAACGCCGGTCGAGCCAGCAATATCGGTGGGCGTAGAGATTCCAAAGGGGAAGGAAGTGGTCGCACCCCGGCACCATCATGGAGCCGAAATGCAGGCGGCTCCCTTCGAGGATGCCGAACGCTCCGCCCATGACGTAGCCGCCAAAGGCGTATGGCCGAAAGCCGTTATACGTCATCGGATTTGCGTGCAGGTTGAAGCCAAACAGATACGCGCCAAGTTCCTTGCAAGTGTCGGCGCTGCGTTCGATGAGCAAGGTGGTTTCCTCTGGCGTGAGCGTCGTCCCTTTGAGCTTGTAGCCTGCGGGTCGCCAGATGCGGAAGATGCCAGCGCAATCGTCGTCGAGCTGAAAGACTCGCTTGTATTTCGCGAGAATCCACTCCCGCTTAAGCGCACTCCCTTTGATGCTGTCGGGGTGGGTGATTAACTCCTCTGCGTGGTGATGATCGCGATAAGCAGCATACTCGCTTTCCGGCACGCATATCTTGGCTCCGACAACCATGCGATGAGACGTGACACGACCGGCTCGCTTGTAGCTGGGAATGATGATCGGCATTTCCATTTTAGTTGCCCTCCGTTGTCGGCGCTGCGGGTGCAGGCGCGGGGATGTTGGCGTCGGGTGTCGCCCTGAGTTTTTTCACCATCTCGAAAAACTCCTTGGCGTGCAGCACGCGAGTCGTGCCGATGTTGCCCTTGCGGTTGATCTTTCGGGGGAGCGGCAACATGGTGGTCAACTGAGTCCATTCGAGTTCGCCCCGGCAAAAGATGATGACGCCGTTGTAACCCTCGTCGTAATCCGGCACGAGCGGAAACTGGCAATCGTCTTCCTTCTTTTCCTCGTCGATGATTTCCTCAAGCTCACTGAGGACGCCAGCAAGCGCCTTGTCCAACCCATTCGCCTCGATGTGGCGGACGACGTTGTTCAACTGCGCTTCGTTGACGACACCATACTCGGCGAGCTTGTTGTCGGCGGCGAGATGTGCAAGCTCGTGCGCCTCGTCCTTGAAGTCCTGATAGTCAACGGGTGCCTTTAGAGCGCCCATCATTTCAAGCGCCTGAAATAAACCGTGACCAGCCACAATGAAGCCGGAACGGCGTGACACTGTAATCGGTCGGCGGATTCCATTCCCTTTGATGATCTCCGCGAATGCTTGAAGCTGCTCGACGGGATGTGATTTCGGATTCTGCGGGTGCGCTTTGAGTTCAAACAGCGGAACGAGTTCAGAGTGCGAACAGTAAACCTTAGGGATGAACTGCCCTTCGATGTGCTGCTCGAATCTTTCCTGTTCGGCCTGCGGTGCGTTGTCGTTATCAGTCGGCATTTTGGTCCTTTGAGTTGTGCTTTAAGCCGAGCGCCAAACCGTGAAAGAAATTGGAGGCATCAAACAGGATGTCTCCAACCTTCATCAACAGGCGGGCGGCGATTGTTTTCGGTGTCGTTTTTACGGGGGCGGTTGACTGCAAAAGTTCGGCGATGGCGTCGTAATAGTCGTCGCCTTGGTGTTTTTTATTCATGGGACACGGATTTTTTGGCGTTCGGTGCAGATTTGCGGGGCTGACTCCGAACCTGCTCGCTTCGGGCGGGCCGTAAAAGATTCCTTGCGTGCCACCCCCCTATGGGGGTGCGTAGGATTCGATTTAAGCGGCTTTGATCGTTTGCGGCCTGTCTTTGTGTCCCCGACGGTGCTTGATGCGTCCTGTGACCGGCTGAGTCCCTTGTTGCCCCTATTCCAGCCATGTTCCTGTGAGCGGTTCACTATACCGAACTCCATGGCAGCTTCGCCGGTTAGTTTTTGGAAGTTGCAGGGCGATGCGATGCCGATGCTTTTCGCCACCTTGGCGGCTGACATGCCACCAAAGATTGCCGGATTTACAACCCATGCGAGGGCGTAAAACCGTCGGCCTGCAACCGCTTGTTTCTGCGGACCTTGAATCCCCGAGCGAGTAACCCAATCAAACAGCTTCGTGACGAGTTCCGAAAGGAGTGGTTTAAGGTCTGCCTTGTGGGCGTCCTCGTCATCCATGATGACAGGGCGATCAATGGCGTCGTAATCGAATTGCGTGACGCCGTCGTATAGCGGCGACACCTTGGGAGAGTTAAGCCCTTCGACAAATGCGGGTTTACCGTGTTTCATCGTGCTGAATAGTCTTGAGTGTTTACATTTACGGCGATGTTTGGCCCGCGAATTATTCGGCTAAAAATACGCTGGTCGATTGCGGCCAAGGCGTCGGGTGATTTGTTGCTAGTGATGAGCGTCCAGCGGTTCATGCGGCAACCGAGGAGCGTGTGCATCTCCTCAGAGGCAAAACCGGACGGGTCACGTTCGGCCCCGATGTCGTCGAGAAACAACACGGGCCAGCGTTTAAGTTCGTTTCTAAACTCGTAGGCGTGACCGCTGCGGAGTTCCTGCACGAAGTCGGGCCAGTAGATGACCTTTGGCATGAAGTCCATTTTCGACCAGTTCGAGCGTTCCTTGGCGTAATTCCAAAGACGACGGGCGCAATGTGTCTTGCCGGTGCCTGAGTTTCCCATGATCGTGAGCCAACGGGGAGCCTCGCTGTTTTTGAAGGCGTTTGCCCAGCGTTGGCACTGTGTCGCCAGCTTGACGAGTTGCGGGTCGTTAAACGTCCTCAGCTTTAACCAGTCACAAAACTTTTGCGAGAGCGGCAGGACTGAGCTTGCCGGTGTTGAAAGTTCCTTCATTACGGTTGGCAGAATTCGGTTTGCGTGTTTCATTTGCTGTTTTGGCTTTTGCGTTGCGTTCGGTTTCGTAGCTCCATTCGGTAGCGAGATGGAAGCGCCATTGCCTGATCTGGCTTTCGCGGGCGTCTCGGCCTCCCCGTGACATTGCCTTGTTCCAAACCTTGTCAGCGAAGTCGTCGGGACATCCTACGAAGGCGGCGGCGATGCGTGCTTCCTCAACGGTCCGAGGGAAGCCGTGCGGGAGTTCAACGGGCTGATCTGACAGCACAGAATGCTCGCCCGTAGAGAGAGAGGCTTTAATAATGTTACTGTTACTGTTACTAGCATCGTTTTGCCATCCTGTTTGCCATGCGTTTGCCATAGGGTTTGCTATCGTTTTGCCATTTTCAGGCTCCAAAAATGGCTCGGCCATCGTTTTGCCATCCTGTTTGCCATTGGCTTTGCCATCCAGCTCCGTTTGGCCACTTTCGTTTGCTATATGCGGTCGCATTGCGTTTGCCATACCGTTTGCCATGCCTTTGCCATTGGTTTTGCTATTGCGTTTGCCATTGGCTTTGCCATCGTTTTGCCATCGTTTTGCTGCTCCGGTCTTGCCCGCGGCGGACCTGACTGCGCTGATTTGCTCCATGCTGTGAAGCGTTTCTTCGATTCGTGAATGGCGAAGGAAGCCGTCTTCAAAGCGCCAGCCCAGGCGTTCTAGGTTGCCTTTGACTCGGCGGTAGTCGTCCGGTGCGATCTTGCCGATGTTTCGGACTTCCTCATCGTTGTCGGCAATGGGGCGTCCAAGCGCGTAATAGGTGTCTGTGAGCCGGTTGTGAGCAACTTCGGTGGCGGCATCGCACCAACAGGTGTCGGCAAGGAATACAAGCGGCTCGCGGGGATACCAAAAATTGTCGTTCATGGTTAAAACGCCTTTCCGCCTGTGGCCTTGCGGGCCTCGTGGGTGTGATCTTTTCGGCGGGTGTTGTAAGCGAGCTTTTCAACTATTGCGCCATGGATGTCGTAACCGAAACCTCCGCAATAATCCAAAATGCGGATCAGCGCGTCAGCCAGTTCCACCTCGGCCATGCGGCGATGCGGAAGGTGATCGTCCATCAAATTTTTGCGTTCGCCTTCCATCGCCTCGGAAATCTCCGAGTGAACGAGGCAAAGCAGTTCGCCCTTGTTGCGGTTGAGCGGCTGGCCGGTGTGGATGTCTGTCCACCACTTATCGTTTAGCTTACGAACAAGCGCGGCAAGGTCGTTTAGATTTTCAACTTTAATTTCCATAATTCAGAAGGGGAGCGGAGATGCTGGGTTTGAGTCGTTGTTTGAGTTGTTTTCGGTTGAGCCTCGCAAGCCTTGACGGACTTCGCCCTTGCCGGAATGCACGCGCACGGTGCGTGCTGCGAAATCAATATCCTGCACTCGCAGGTGACAGCATTCGTTCACGCGCAGGCCGGCACCATACATCAGCGCCGCCATGATTTTGGATTGGCCTTTCAGCCCGGCGAAAATGCGTCCCAACTCCTCGCGAGTCGGAATCGTGCGCAAGGTCTGCCGGACCTGGGGCATCGGCGGCAGATCAAGCCATCCAAGCTCAGATTTTAGGACGTGGTCAAAAACAAATTTAACGGCGCAAAGCGCCTGCTTGCGTGTGGTATTTGAATAATTCTGACCATGCAGCGAGATCATCCATTGCCGGACATCTTCTGGCACCCAGAGGGAGGCTGGTTTTTTGCAGTGCCGATAAAACTTACTGACCCAAAGTTGATAAGTGGCGCGGGTGTTCGGCAGGCAGCTACGTTCGATCATTGCCTCCTCAAGCATTTGGGTCAGTGTTTTCATTTATGCCAACAGGGTTGTTAGAATTAACTGTTGGGCCGCGTGGCGAGCGTCCATTGGTTCGCCATCGCGTTAGCCAGACCGGAAAATGTGCGCGAGCGTTCTTTCCAGCGGTATGGGCCCGGCGGTAGATAGTGCAGCCGTTGGCGTTGGTTTATTGGCAGTTTCATCATTTCAGTTTTCACGTTGTTGGTTTCAGTCAGTAGCGGCAGATTTTTCAGCCATAGGCACGTCGCCTTTCCTTCCATGTGCCCGAACATCCAGGGTTGCACGACTTGCGATTGCTTCACGCCGATTAGCCGCTTGGCGTATTTGTGCATCACTGGATTTTCGAGCGCGATATGCGGCACGTCCGCGTTCCACAGTTCGCCGAAGAAGTCCGCTGCCTCAAACAGCTTCATCCAGCGTTCCGCCGATTTGTGCAGCCACGACACGCCGCTGTTGCTCATGTATGTGCAGGTCGGATGCCCTATCAGGATGTCCCATTTTTCTTTCAGCACGTCGCGCACGTCGCATTGATAGTGATTTCCGGGCCCCTCGCTCGGTAGCAGATCACATGACCACGCATCCCAGCCGAGCCGAGCGAAGGCATCCCGAACCGCTCCGCTGTATTCGCAGGCCACAAGCACCCTGCCCAACAATCGCCCAGAGCCAACGGAATTGATCGGCCCGTCCGTGCTCGGGGCGCTGCTAGGCGTGAGAAGCATTTCAGTTTGCGCGATCATTTCCGTGGCTCATGCGAGGCGTTCGGCGTCTTTGTGACGGCGATACATTTTTTGAGATACACGGCTTGGTCTAGGCATTCCTCGTAGGCATGTTGCAGCCATTGTTCCTCCGGCTTTGAGGGTTGAAACTGTCCGCACCATTCGCCTTGGTTCGTGCTGGGAAACTTGGTGACAAATTTCTGTTGCGGTGTCTGCGGAGTGTCCGCGTGAATCTGGAAGTTGCGCGGGGCCAATTTTCGGCAATCGCCAAACTTGCTGTTTTCGTCGCGTTGTTTGACCCACGGCTTCCAGAAAATGCAGTCGATGCAACTGGCAGCTTTAACGCGGGGCGTTTCTGATGTTTCGATTGAGTTCATTTATTCTTAGTTGAGTTGCGGCCTTGCGGGCGTCGTTTTCAAAAAGTGCGATTCGAGTTTTGTTTGATGTTTTTAGTCGGGTGAAAAGGTCGCCAGCTATGAAGCGTTCAATGGCTTCGGCCTCATGGGCTGGCGACTTGAATTTCATTCGGGAAGGATTTCCACGGTTACGCCGCACCCGCATTCACCGTTAAAATGCGAGTAGCGTTTGGTGATGATTGAAAAGACGATTTGCCCGTCATCGTGCCAGAATCCGCACTCCGTCATTTCATCGGCAACCGCTTTCGCGAGGTTGTCGAAGTCGGGCTTGTGCGGACACCAGTTAGGCGCATCGGCGCGGAGGGTGCCGTTGCTATTGAAGTGAGCCTTTGGTCGCCAGAGGTAAAAACTCGTGGTGAGCTTCAGAGGGCCACTTAGAGGAAGCACAACTCCTTTTGGTATGATTGCCCCCACTGCCGCAAGCCGAACGCGCTGCCGCCATTCTGCTGCGGTTGGTGGCGTGTAAATAAACACCTTGCCATGCCTCAACGTGGCCTTTGGCCTTGGTTGCGGGGCCGGGATGCCGACAATTCCGAATTTGATTTGCGGTGTCTTCATGCTGCTTGTGCGGTGACGGCGCGGCGACGGCGAGGCGTGCGAGGCGTGGGTGCCAGCTCGGTCGGCTCGGTCGGCGTGGACGCTGGTGGCGGTGCCAGGGTTGGAGTCGGGAGGTCTGAGTCGCTTGCGGCAGAGTCCCGAACGATTTGAGCAAACGGGAGAGTTCCCTGACTGGGGTCATCGACCTGAAACTCGGTGTCGTCTTTCGTGCGGAGCGCAAAGGACATGGAGAGTTTTCCGACCGGACATTTGTGCGTCATGTCGAGGCCGAGCGAAAAGCCGACGTTGACCTTGCCGCCCGCGTCTTCCGCGATGGCCACATCGCAAAGATGGTCCCAGCGACCGGCGATCAGGCCGACAAATTTCTCGGTGATGAGCGAGATGGTCGCGGCATTCACGCCGGTCAACCCGCTGAAGTTTTTGACAGCTTCGCGTATCGCGATTTGCTGCGGTGACAGTGTTACGTTTGGTGATGTTGGCATTAGGCTTCGATGGTTTTGGTTGGTTTGCTGCGGACGGTTGATTTGACGACCCGTGTGGCGCTGATACCGGCGACGGTCACGCCGTTGTCGAGCAGGGTTTTAATGTCCCCAAGGCGCGGCTCGATCTTCACGCATGTCGGATGAGATTTGGCGAGTAGCCAAATATCGAAAACAGTGATGTCCCAATCGCTTTGAACCTTTTGCCCCTTGGCTTTGGCGGGCGCATTGATGGGAGCCGACAACACTTGCGCCTTGTCGTTGTAGCGATGATTAATGTCGTCAACCTGTTCTACGCTGGTAGCGCAAGCCAGTTCAGTCCTGCGGTCGCGTTCGATGTGACTAAGCTCTTTGTTCTTTAGCGCCTCGGAGGCTTTCGCTCGCTCAAATTCAAGGGCGTGGAAA
>JAEHJW020009561.1_pt1 | contig 31608 bp, 40 predicted proteins | sample 9271431 | NCBI WGS metagenome assembly JAEHJW02 | reverse complement strand
CGCGTTCGTCGGCTTTGTTGTCGGGCCCGGCGCGTTTATGATCCTCGACCATATCGGCGCCAAGTTCAAGAAAGGCATCTCTGTCAGCGAACGGGCTACGCGCGCCGCCATGCAATCCATGGCGAAAGAATCTCCGGAAACGCTTTATAATTATAACATGAGCGTCCTGTCGAAAAAAATCGGCGCGCTGATCGCCGGCCTCAGCGCCGAGAAGAACGCCGCGACATTGTATCATTCCCCCCGCGCCGCGCAGATGAAAAATGAATTTCCGCGCCTCAAGGCAGCCTTCGATCTCATCGACCTGAAAAAAAGTCGCAATGCGGAGCAGCGGGAATTTATGATCGAACAAACGCCGGTCGCGAAACGGAACCGGGATGTCGTCAGCGCGCCGCGCGGCTGATCTCTTCCCGCGCGATCAGGACTTTGCCGTTTTTGACGCGTCCGACCGCGCACCCCGCGAGAGTCCGGCCTTTGAAGTTTTCATCCAGCAGATGAAGGCGCAGGCGCTCCGTCGCGTCGAACCCGGCGGGATAGGCTTGCGGCGCGCGGGTTGAGAAAATCATGTTGAGCACGCGCCGCTGGATGTCCGCGGGATAATCCTTCCATTTGCCAAGGTCGAGCGCCGCCGCGGCGCCGTCTTCCGTCACGCAGTCTTCAAACGCGCGCGCGGCGTAGAATTGCAGCGCGTCCTTCGCGTCGGCGAGTTTGCGGAGCGTGCGCGCGAGCCGTTGCGGGGTCAGGCCCTCGCTTGCGAGCGTCTCCTCGAAGGCGCGGAGCTTCACGCGGAGATATTTTTCATTCCGGTTGGAAGGGTCTTCGAACCACGCGACGCCGAATTTTTCGCAAGTGGCGCGCAGGCGCGCGCGAGAGAAGCCCATCAGCGGGCGGATGCGCGCGACGCCGTTGATCTCCGCCGCCGCCGCCATGCCCGCAAGGCCGTCGGGGCCGCTGCCGTGGGCGAGCCGCATCCAGAAGGTTTCGATCCGGTCTTCGAGGTTGTGCGCCGTCGCGAGCGTTGCGATGCCGCGCCGCCTGCAGGCCGCCGTCAGCAGGTCGTAGCGCGCTTCGCGGGCGCGTTCCTGAATGCCGGTCGCGGGTTTTTCGCCCTCCCAGACGAGGATTTCGTGCGCGATGCCGCGGGCGGTTAAAATCTCGTGCACGGCGCGCGCTTCATCGGCGGCTTCGGGGCGCAGTTTGTGATCGACGGTGAAGGCGGCCAGCGCCGCGCCGTTTTCTTTCGCCCCGTTGCTTTTTATCCAGTCTCCGAGCAACAGCGCGAGCGCCATGCTGTCGCCCCCGCCGGATACGGCGATGCCAATAGTTCCGGATACGGCGATGCCAATAGTTCCGGATACGGCGATGCCAATAGTTCCGGATACGGCGGCGGCGAGCGCGGCGGAAAATTCTTCCGGCGTGATGGGCTGTTCTGCTGTCATGGTCTTCCTATGTCGCCTGAAACGGCGGCGCGTTTCAACTGCTTTTTCGCGCGCCACCGCCTTAAAACGCCAGAAATGGCGAAATTGCGAATCCGGGAAATTACAAACCGGGCCCGCGCGCTTTGCGCGCGAGAACTGTTTTTTGCGCTTTGCGCGCGAGAACTGTTTTTTGCGCTTTGCGCGCCGGGGGAGCCATTTCCCGCGGCGGCATGTTTTCATTTGCGGCGGCGGAAACGCCCCGTTCCGCGTCCGGGGCGCTTTGGGGGTTGAAGATTTCCGCCAGTTCCCGGGCGGGAACATGCGTGCGCCCTTCATATCTTTCGCTCCAGGCGTGGCCGGGATGTTCGGCGTGGGTGAGCCCCCTGCTGCCGATCGGCAGGCAGATATCGGTGGATGATATGCCTTCAAAGCCGTCGAGCGCGTTCCTGACGGTCGGGTAGAGGGCGCCGTAGCCGATCTCGCCCTTGTAGGAAATGTCCAGCGCCGCGCTGTAATAATCCTCGAAGAAAACCCTGCGGCTGCGATCGAAGCCCCACAGCTGGTTTTCGAGGCTGGTCGAGTATCCGTCCGAACCGCCGATCAGCAGGCCGTGGCGGTCGAGCAGGGATCGCACCTGGCCCGATTCGATGTCGAGGTGCGCGTGGTCGAGGTCGGCGAAGAAGCTCCGGTCGTAGTCGCCTTGCAGCGGGATGAGGATTTTCGCCGCGTCGACCTGCAGCCACACGACGCCGCGGTAGCCGCTGCGCCAGTCTCTCTTCGTCTCCGTGCGGTTGTAGAGCTCTTCGTCCCTGTAGGCGGGGATGGCGCAAAGGTCTTTGACATGGAGGTTGCGCACCTTGTCTTCGGTCACGGCCTTAAGATAGCCGAGCTGCTTTTCGGTCAGGCGGCGGCTGTCGACCCAGAGATTGATGTCGGCGCCGGGATGGCGCAAGGCCGCCTCGCGCACGTTGTTGATGTATTCCTCCGGCATCGGCAGGCGGATCGAGCCGTTGTCGGGGTCGGGTTTGGCCGGCAGGTCGAGCCCGAGCCATAGAAAATTGATCGCCTGTTTGCGCGTCGAGGACTGGCGCGCGCGCTCCCGCGCCACGGCGTCGCGCACGGCGGGATCTTCCTGAAGGCTTTCGGAGGCATGGGCGTGCGCCCGCCAGTTTTGCGCGATGGCGGCAAGGACGAGGTCGCGGTCGTTGCGGAGCTCTTCGGCCGCGTGTTTCAGCGCCATGCCGTTGCGCTGCACGGCGTCCAGCATGATAGCGCGGTCGCCCCTGATCTCGACGGGCATTTCCGGCAGCAGGTAAGGATTTCCTTCCAGCGCCAGCCGGGCGATGGAAGGGTCTTTTTGCAATCTCGGCGAGGCGCTTTTATAGGCCTGGGCGTTTCGTCCGACGGCGGCGCGGACGACGTCCGCGTCGTCGCGCAGTTTGTCGGAGGCGTATTGTATCGCGCTCCATTGCGCGCGGACGACGGGCAGCAGGAAGTCCTTGTCGTCGCGCAGTTCGGCGGACGCGAAGCAGAGCAGCGCGCCGTCCTGCATTGCGGCTATTCGCACGATGTCGGGGTCGCCCCTGAGCCGCGGCGAGGCCATTTCGAAGGCCTGCGTGTCCTGCAGGACGGCCTCGCGCATGATCTCCTTGTCGTCCAGAAGCGACGGCGGCATTTTATATATCGCCATCCAGCTCTGACGGATGGCGCGCATCGCGATCTCGGTGTCTTGCTTCATCGCGTTCGACAAATATTCATAGGTTTGCCAGTTGATCTCGATGACGGCGCGCGCCGTCTCCGGATCGTTCTTGCGCGCGCCCGAGGCGTACTGGAAGGCCTGCCAGTCCTTGCGGGTCGCGGCAACGACGATGGCGTGGTCGTTGCGGAGCCTTTGCGACGCAACGGCCAGCGCCGGCCCGTAGCTTTTCACCGCGATGCCGACGATCTCGTCGTTGTCCTTCATTGCGGCGGAGAGATGCTGAAGGTTCTGTCCGGATTTTTCAACCGCGTCGCGGGCGGCCGCGAAATCAACGTCCGCTGCGCCGGGGCTTGTTGCGGGCGGCGGCGGGTTCTGGTTATTGAAGCTGTCGAGAAAGGAGGACATCGCCCTGTTTCCACTTGAAATGACCATCATCGCCGCGCGGCGATGAGGCCGGTTTGTTAAAATATGATTTCTAATAATTTATTATGGATATGACAATATGTCAATTAGATTGTGCGTTTCTTGTTCTTTTATAAATATCTTTTGACATCAAATACTTAAAAATAAAACACGCGCCAGCGCGCGGCAGTCCGGCGGCGTTTTGAAAGGCGTGATCCTGAAAAATCGCGGCTTTTCAGGGACTCAGGCGGATTTCGGCGGCTTGATGATCAGCCGGGGCTTGTTGCGGGCGGCGGCGCGCAAGCCTTCCTGTTTGGTGGCGAGCGCCGCGCGTCTCCTGTCCTCGGCCGCCTTGGCATATTCTTCGGCGAGGCGTTTGCGGGCGTCCCTTTCAGAACCGATCATCCGCGCGAGGCGCTTTCTCGAGCCGTCGCTGGCAAGGCTTTCGGCGGTTTCGCCGTTGTCGCTTTTAAGGTCGATCTCCGCGCCGCGCTTGAGCAGAAGTTCCGCCACGCGGTAGCCGTCGTCGATGACGTCCTCGTCGTTGCCGAAGCTGCGGAAGGCCGCGGCGGCCATCAGCGGCGTTTTGCCTTCCTTGTTGCGGGCGTTGATGTCCGCGCCGCCGTCGAGCAACAGCGCGGCCTGCACGGGCTTGCCCGCGTCCGCCGCCTCGATCAGCGCCGTGTTTCCGTCGTCGTTGCGGGCCTCGACGTCCGCGCCGCGGGCGAGCAGCAGTTCGACCAGTTCCGGCGCATCGCCGCGCGCGGCGACGATCAGCGCCGTCCTGCCGCTGTGTCCCTTGTTGTTGACGTCTGCGCCCGCGTCGAGCAGGATGCGGGCGATGTTGACGTGGCCGCGCATGGCGGCTTCGCTCAGCGCGGAATCGCCGGTGTTGTCTTTCATGTTGACGGCCGCCTTCGCGGCGATCAGCTGGCGGACGACCGCCTCGCTTTCGCACCGCGCCGCCATCATCAGCGCGGTGATGTCGCCGGTGTTGCGCGCGTTGATGTCCGCGCCCGCGTCGATGAGGAGCCGCGCGGCCTGGTCGCTGCCGCCGAGCGCGGCCTCGATCAGCGCCGTGTCGCCTGCGATATCCTGCGCCCTGGGGTCCGCGCCCGCGTCGAGGAGCTTTTTCACGGTCGCGCCGTTGGCGTTGCGCGCGGCGAAAAGGAGCGCCGTCTTCTGGTTGCTGTTTCTGGCGTCGACCTCCGCGCCCGCGTCGAGAAGAAAGCCCGCGATGTCGGCGTAGCCGCGGGCGGCGGCGTCCATCAGCGCGGTGTCGCCGCTGTTGTCCTTGGCGTTGACGTCCGCCTTCGCGGCGAGCAGCGCCATCACGACCGGCCGGGAGAAATTGCGCGTCGCCATCATCAGCGCGGTGGCGCCGGTCGGGTCGCGCGCGTCGGTGTTCGCGCCGCGGTCGAGCAGCGCCTTGACGACGGGCAGTTTGCCGAGATGGGCCGCGGCGATCAGCGCGGGCCTGCCGGCATTGTCCATGGCGTTGATGTCTGCGCCGTTTTCGATCAGCAGCAGGGCGATTTCCATCAGTTCCATGTCGATGGCGAGGCTGAGGGCGGAATTGTCCTGCTCGTCCCTGGCGTTGACGTCCGCGCCGGCGCTGATGAGCGTCGCGGCGGAGACGAGGTCGTTGTTGCACACGGCCCTGATCAGATTTCGTGAAAGCGCATTTCTGTTAAAATCATCTTCGAGCGGCATGCTTCAATCTCCTTGGGCATTTTTAAATTTCGTAATACGGGATGACGGAGTGTAGCAATTATTTTCCGGCGTGATAATACTTCACCTGAAATAAAACCTGTTTTATGGTTTCGTTTTCGCCGCGACGCGCGTCGGCGCATTTCATAACGCAAGAATAAAAAAGGCATACGGATATGAAAACTTTATTACGGAATACGGTGTGTTGCGTCCTTGCGGCCTTCGCGGTCATGGCGCCTTTGCGCGCCGCCTTCGCGGGGTATTACAGCGCGGGCGGCGCATCGTCCGCTTCGCCGGTTTCGGCGATCGTGCCGTCTTCGGGCGGCTTGCACAACGTCGTGGTGATGTCGGTCGGCAAATGCTACGCCGCGCTCGGCCGGCAAGAGACTTACTATATCGAGATGCACTACGCCGACCCATATACTGAATGCATGCGGCGCTGGAAGCTGAAGCGGCTCCGCGACGCGGCAAAAAAAGCGGCGTCGGAAAAGACGGCGGCGGCGGGCCGCAAAAAAGAATCGCTCGCGCAAAAGGAAATCGACATGCAGAAAACCTCCATCGGCCCGGCGATGAGCAGCGGAAACGACAATAGCGGCGGCTATTTCCGCGTGCCGCAGGCACGGCGCGGCGGGGCGGCGCAGCAAGCGCCCGCCGCGCCCGTCGATCCGGAACAGTATTATCTTTCGACGCATCCGGCGCCGCTCGTCGTGCCGCCGCGCAAAAGAGACTATGCGCGGGATTACAGCGGATTGAACCAATAAAAAGCGTATGAAACGCTTTATCCATGCGTGTGAAACGCTTTATCCATGCGTGTGGAACACTTTATCCATGCGTGTGGAACACGCTGAAACACCATGAAACGGCGGAAACGCCTTTTTGAAAAAATTTTTGCGGCATATGTTTTTGAAATCTCTTCGCGAATTGTTTTCGCGGCGCGCGCGTTTGAAAATTCTTGTTGACGGACGGGGATCATCTTTGTTTAAATCTAATCAGGCTCGCGAAGTGTAGATGAGCCGGACGAAATAAAAACAACGCGGTCTTTTCGAAGCCCGCGTTTTTTGTTGCCCGACATTCCGGAGGAGACATGAACGACGATGAAACGCCGGACGATCCGCGCGCCGGCATCGACGCGTGCGCGTTGATCTTTGCGCTGCAACGGCACGTGCTGGGCGAGGGAAAAATGTCGGCGACGCAGGTCGCGGCGGCCATCGCGTTGCTGAAGAAGATTCTGCCGGACGTTCCGGGCGCGGTCGCCGCGGCGGAGGCGGCGCGCGGTGAAAAGATCAAAACCCACGAAGAGGCTTTGAAGGAACTGGAATAAAAAACAGGAGCGGACGTGAACGACAGCGAAAAGGAAATCCGCCTGAAACTGAAGGCGGATTTTTTGCATTACGCGGCCGCGTGCCTGAATATCCGCACCAAGCAGGGCGCGATCAGAAAACTGGAACTCAACGCCGCGCAAAAGTTCGTGCATGACAGGCTGGAGGAACAACTCAAAACCACGGGCCGCGTGCGTGCGCTGATCGTCAAGGGGCGGCAGCAGGGCGTCTCGACCTATGTCGAGGCAAGGTTCTACTGGAAGGTGACGCACAACAGCGGCGCTCGCGCCTTCATCCTCGCGCACCTCGAGGACGCGACGCGCAATTTGTTTTCGATCATGAAGCGCTTTCATGACAACTGCCCTTATCCGGTGAAGGCGCACGAAGGGCGCGCCAACGCGCGCGAGATGCTGTTCGACCGCCTCGACTCCGGCTATCACGTCGGCACCGCCAAATCCCGGGGAGTGGGGCGGTCGGACACGCTGCAATATTTTCACGGCTCGGAGGTCGCCTACTGGGCGAACGCCAAAGAACATATGTCCGGCGTGCTGCAGGCCGTGGCGGACCTGGGAGGAACGGAAATCATTCTCGAGAGCACCTCGGCGGGCGCGCAGGGGCTGTTCTACAAACTCTGCGACGACGCCAGGGCCGGTCGGTCGGACTATCAGCTGGTCTTCGTGCCGTGGTTCATGCAAGGCGAATACCGCAGGGAGCCGCCGCAAGGCTTCGCGCTCACGGCGGAAGAAGAGGATTACAAGCGCGCCCACAGGCTCGACGACGCGCAGATGTGCTGGCGGCGGGCGAAGATTTACGAGACAGGCAACATCTGGACGTTCCGGCGCGAATATCCGGCGACGGTGGACGAGGCGTTTCATGCCGACCGGGCGGACGCCCTGTGGACGCGCGAGACGCTGCAGATCAACCGCGTCGATGCCGACGATGCGCCGCAAATGAGGCGGATCGTGGTCGCCATCGACCCCGCGACGACGGCGAAAAATGGCAGCGACGAAACCGGCATCATCGTCGCCGGATTGGGCGTCGACGGGCACGGCTATGTTCTGGAAGACGCGAGCGGAAAATACACGCCCGCCGAATGGGCGTCGAAAGCGCTCAACGCGTTTAAAAAACACAAGGCCGACCGCATCGTGGCGGAAGTCAACCAGGGCGGCGACATGGTCGAGCATACGCTTCGCACCTATGAGCCGAACGTGCCCTACAAGGCGGTGCACGCCAGCCGCGGAAAAATCACCCGCGCCGAGCCGATCGCCGCGCTGGACGAGCAAAGCCGCATCCATCATGTGGGTGTGTTCGGGGCATTGGAAGACCAGATGTGCCGCTTCGTCGCGGATGGAAAACAAAGCCCCGACCGCGTCGACGCGCGCGTCTGGGCGCTGACGGAACTGATGCTGAACCGCGCGCCGCAAGGGCCGGTGATTTGGAGATAAAGGAGAACGACATGAACCTGAAAAAATTATTTCGGCGGGAGAAAAAAGACAATCCCGCCGCGCCATTGTTGGTGCAATTCTCGGTCAATCAGCCGAAATTCACGCCAAGGCAGTACGACAAGCTCGCGTACGAGGGCTACCAGAAAAACGTCATCGCCTACCGCTGCATAAGGCTGATCAGCCAGACGGCGGCGGCGGTGCCTTTTGCATTGTATCAGGGCAAGGGCGCGAACCGCATGCGGTTGCATGATCACCCGTTGCTCGATTTGCTCAGTCGCCCCAACCCCACGCAGGGCGGCGCGGAACTGTTCGAGGCGCTCTATGCGTTCTCGCTCATCGCGGGCAACACCTATCTCGAGGCCGTCGGGCCCGCAGGTGCGTCGCCCCGCGAACTCTGGACGCTGCGTCCCGACCGGATGCGCGTCATTCCCGGTGTGCAGGGCGTGCCGGAAGCGTACCGTTATACGGTGGATGGCAAATGGGTCGATTTCCCCGTCGATCCGCTGTCCGGGCGCGCGCACGTCCTGCACATCCGGCACTTTCATCCGCTCGACGACTGGTACGGCATGAGCCCGATCGAGGCGGCGGCGGTGAGCATCGACCAGCACAACGACGCGGCGCGCTGGAACGCGTCGCTTCTGCAAACCGGCGGGCGTCCTTCGGGCGCGCTGGTTTATTCGCCGTCGACGCCGGACAGCCCCGACACGCTCACCACCGAGCAGCGGCAGATTTTGAAAGGCGAGCTCGAGCGCTTCTTCACCGGCCACGACAACGCGGGCAGGCCGCTTGTTCTGGAGGGCGGCCTCGACTGGAAAGAAATGTCGCTCTCGCCGAAAGACATGGACTGGCTGGCGGGAAAAGACGTCTCTGCGCGGGAGATCGCGCTGGCGTTTCACGTGCCGTCGCAACTGATCGGCATCGCGGGCTCGCAGACCTTCGCCAATTTCGAGCAGGCGCGGCTCGCGCTGTTCGACGACGCGGTGCTGCCGCTGATCGACCACGTGAAGGACGCGCTCAACAACTGGCTCACGCCGCAGTTCGGCGACGATCTCGAGATCGAATACGACGTCGATAAGGTGGAGGCGCTCAACTTGCGCCGCCAGCAGGTGTGGGACCGGCTGAGCACGGCGAGCTTCCTGACGCTCAACGAAAAACGCGCCGCGCTCGGCTATGCGCCGGTCGCCGGAGGCGACTGCATCATGGACGCGAAGGGAAATCTTGTCGCAGACGCGGACCATGACGGCGATGAAACCGGCGCGGACGCCGACCATGACGGAGACTGACATGAAAAAAACCATCCCGCTGAAGCTGGACAACAAAGTTTACGCCGTGCGCCCCACTTTCGCGCTGGTGCGCGAGATCGAAGTTGAGCTTGGCGGCGTCGCGGATCTGCGCGCGCAATTCGCGGGCGACGGCTGGCGGGTTTCCGACCTCGTCGCGCTCATCCAGATGATGCTGCAGGCGGCGGGAAGGACGGTCGATTACGCCGCGCTCGGCAACGCGCTCCTGAACGAGGGCGTGGCGCATTATCTTGCCGCGGCGCAGGTGTTTTTGGACATGGTGCTGCATGGAGAATAAAGCCGCGCGCGTCCATGAAATATCGGAAACCACGGGCACGGGCGCGTTATGTTTGGCGCGCGCGGCGCGCGGACGCAGTTTTTATTCCGCGTTCGGCGCGAACAATGCAATGGACGCGTTTTTGTATCTCGCCCGTCACCGCGACCTGAACGAATGGGAAGCCGGAACGGGCCATCTGACCGACGCGGGCACGCTTTGCCGCGACACGGTGATCGCCTCGAGCAACAACGATCGGGCAGTTTCCTTTTCTGCCGGAATAAAAGATATCACCAATAACATTCACGAGGGCAACATATATGAGGGTGCTTATGACGCATGACCAGTTTGATGCCGGGTTCGAGATAAAACTCCTCGCCGCGACCGGCCTGTTCGAGGGCTACGCTTCCGTCTTCGGCGTGGTCGACCAGGTCAACGACAAGATCGCGCCCGGCGCGTTCAAGGCGAGCCTCGCCGCGTGGCGGCAAAAGAAAAGCTTTCCGCCGCTCTTGTGGCAGCACGAGGCCGCCGCGCCGATCGGCGCGTGGCGCGAGATGCGCGAGGATGGCCGCGGCCTGTTTGTCAAGGGCGATCTGTTCACCAAGGACATTCCGCGCGCGCAGGAAGCCTATAAACTTTTGAAGGAAAACGTCGTCACCGGCCTCTCGATCGGCTACCGCGCGGAAGAATCGCATATCGAGCGTAAATCGGGCGTGCGCGTGCTGACCAAACTCGACCTCATCGAGGTTTCGCTCGTCACATTCCCCGCCAACGCGGAAGCGCGCGTGACGGGCGTGAAAGCCGCGCCGGATGCCGCGATGCTGGCGCAAACCATGCGCGCCGCGGCGGAGGAAATGCGCCGCGCGACGGAAATCAACCGCTTCTCGCGTTTCTTGCGCGGCGCGGCTTTAGAGACTATCGACCGCTAACCCTTAAACCCCGAAAGGAAAAAGAACCATGACATCACTCTGGGTCAAACTGCGCGACGCGCTCGAATCCGAGTGCGCAACGCTTCACCATCTGCTCTCGCCGCTGGAGGCGGAGTTGAAACCCGTCGCCGAGCAGGACTTGAAAGACATTGCCGAAGCGGGCATCGCCGCGGCCGCCGCGTTGGCCACCACCTCCGGCGGGCTGACGCTCAGTTCCGTCGAAGCCGCCGCGATCGCGGGCGGACGCGCGGCGCTGGACACCGCCAAAACCAAAGGCATCGCGCTCTCCGAACAGGCGGCGCTCGGCCTCGCCACGCTGGCGGGTCTCAACAAACCGCAAAACTAACCTCACTCCAACAGAAAAGGAAAAAACATGACGCAAGACTCACAACTGACGGAGCTTTACCGCTCTTTTGAACTGTTCAAGGAGGCGAACGACCAGCGCCTGCGCGAGATCGAGGCCAAGGGCAGCGCCGATCCGCTGACCGAGATCAAGGTCAACCGCCTCAACGAGCGTTTCGACACGCTGGAGACGGCGATGCGCCGCACCGCGCGCGCCGCCGAACAGAAATCCGACGAGGAAAAGGAGGCCGAGATGTTCTCGGTCGAAAGGAAGCACAGCTATTCCGGCGACCTCGACGTGAAGACCTACCGTCATTATAAGGCCGCGCTCAACAAATACCTGCGCAAGAACAACGCGGGGTCCAGCCTCGATGAAATAAAGGCGCTCAGCGTCGGTTCCGATCCGGACGGCGGTTTCGCCGTGCCGCCGGACATGGGCGGGCGCATCGTCGAGCTGGTCTATGAAACCTCGCCGGTGCGGCAGGTCGCCAACGTCGTCACCATCGGCTCGGACGCGCTGGAAGGCATCAACGACCTCGGCCAGCCGGACTCGGGCTGGGTCGGCGAGATGGACGTGCGCAACGACACCGCGACGCCGCAGATCGGCGAGTGGAGGATCCCCGTGCACGAACAATACGCCGAGCCGTCCGCGACGCAAAAGCTGCTCGACGACGCGATGTTCGACGTCGAGGGCTATCTCACCAAGAAGATCGCCGACCGTCTCTCGCGCATGGAGAACACCGCCTTCGTCGCGGGCAACGGCATCCGTCAGCCGCGCGGCTTCCTCACCTATCCCGCGGGCGTGCCGAGCGCGACGAGCTTCAGCGTGATCGAGCAGATCGCGTCGGGCGCGGCGGGGGCGTTTTCGTCCACGGCGCCGGGCGACGCGCTGATCAGCCTCGTCTATGCCTTGAAAGCGCCGTACCGCGACAAGGCGGTCTTCCTGATGGCGCGCGAAACCCTGGGCGAAGTGCGCAAGTTGAAGGACAGCATGGGACGCTACCTCTGGCAGCCTGACTTCCAGATGCGCCAGGGCGGGCACTTGCTCGGCTTCAACGTCGTCGAGGCGGCGGACATGCCGGCGATGGCGGCGAACAGCCTCTCGATCGCCTTCGGCGATTTCAGCCAGGGCTACCAGATCGTCGACCGCATCGGCATCCGCATCCTGCGCGACGCCTTCACCGCCAAGCCCTACGTCAAGTTCTACACGACGAAGCGCGTCGGCGGCGACGTCATCAACTTCGAGGCCATCAAGCTGATGACCTTCGCGGCCTAATAAACACAGAAAGGAAAACCCCAACAATGCATGATCTCGTCAACAACATCGCGGTCACCCAGTCGGTGATGCCGCAAGTGATCACGACGACGGCGCTCTCGACGCCGAACACCGACACGCAGGGCGCGGACATCCAGTCCTTCGTCGTGCTGGTCGGCAACATCGCGGACACACTGTCCTCGACGGTGCGGATCGATCTCTCCATCCAGCACGCCGACGACGACGGCACCGGCAATCCGCTGCCGTTCGCCGACTGCGCCGATGCCGACGTGCTCAACTTCAGCGGCCTCGTCAACGGCGTCTTCGCGAGCGTGAACGCGGCGGCCATGGCGGAGAAGCGCTACGTCATCGATTACATCGGCGGCCTGCGCTACGTGAAGGTGATCGCGACGCCGGTCGGTCTCACTAACGGCGGCCCTGTCGCGCTTTTGTCGCTGCAGGCGAACCTCCACACGCTGCCCGCGGTGAACGTTTAAACTTTTCTCCCTGCCCCTTGCGGGGGTGAAGAGCGATCTTCACCCCCGTTTTTTCCTTCAGGAGGACGCGCATGCATTTGCCGAACCCTTACTACCGCCTCGTCGAGACGGCGCCGCCGGCGATCGAGCCGCTGACGCTTTCCGAGGTGAAGACCTTCTTGCGCGTCGACCAGACGAACGACGACGCCTTCATCACCGGACTCATCACCGCCGCGCGGATGTTCTGCGAGGCGGAAACGGGCCGCGCGCTGATCGAGCGCAATTACAGCCTGTTTCTCGACCGCTGGCCGAACGAGCGCGACGATTACGCCTTCGACCGCCGCGACGGCGCGCGCCGCATTCCGACCCCGCTGGTGATCGACCCGCGCGGCATCGCGCTGCCCTATCCGCCGCTGGTGTCCGTCGCCCAAGTGAACGTCTACGCCGCGGACAATACCTCGACCGTCTTCGACCCCTCGAATTATTTCGTCGACACGGCGGGCACGCCGGGGCGGCTGGTGCTGACGCTGGGCGTGGTGCCGCCGTTGCCGTGGCGCATCGCAAACGGAATAGAGATTCAATATACCGCGGGCTACGGCACGGCGGAGACAGACGTGCCGCAACTTTTGCTGCAAGGCATGATGCAGATCATCGCGCATCTCTACGAGCATCGCGGCGACAGTCCGGATCAGGCGCTGCTGGCCTCGGGCGCGGCGGCGATCTTCAAACCTTACAGAACGATGAGCCTCCGATGATCGGCGACATGAAATACCGCGTGACGATCGAGCAGGCCGCGCTGACGCCGGACGGCGCGGGCGGCTTTGCCGAGACGTGGGCGGCGCTGGCGACCGATCCCGTCGTTTACGCCTCCATCGTGCCGATGACGGCGGGCGCGGCGCTGAAGTTCGGGCAGATCGACGGCGAAACGACGCACCACATCGTGCTCCGCTACCGCGCGGACGTGACGGTCGGCATGCGCCTCGTCGACGAAAACGGCGTCGCCTACCTTGTCACGGCAGCACTGGATAGGGGTGGATTGCGCCGGTATCTCGACGTTTCGGCGTCGGTGCGGACGGCTTCTTGACGGCGGCTTGCGGCGTTTGCGGATCGGGCGGCGGAGGCCCGAGGTCTTTGGCCTCGAGCGGCTTCCAGCTTGCGGCTTCTTTATCGAGCGCGGCGACGGCGTCTTTCTTGAGGAATTTCGCCGCGAGCCCCGCCGCCGCCCGCGCGCAGGCTTTGGCGTATCCGGGGTTTTGCTTTCCGGCGGCGCAGATTTTGTACCACTTGTAGGCCTTGTCGAGATGCGGCTTTGCGGGATTGCGCGGGTTTTTGCTGCCCTGATAGAGGATGATGGCGTAAAAAAGCGCGCCGGTCTGGTCGCCGAGCAGGGCGCTGCGGCGGAACCAGGCGCGCGCGGTTCTGATGTCGGCGGGCACGCCCTGTCCGTCGACGTACATCGCGGCGACGGCGTTCATGGCGGCGGTATTGTTTTTCCCGATGGCGGCGCGCTTGTAAAGCCGCATCGCTTCGGCGTGGCTGAGGACGAGGCCGTAGCCGTTCTCGTACATGTTGCCGAGGAGAACCATGGCGCGCGCGTCGCCCGCGTCGGCGAGCGGGCGGAGCAGGATGACGGCATCGCGCCAGTCTTGCGCGTTATAGGCCTTGAGGCCTTTGTCAAAGCCGCCCTGCATGGCGGGCGCGGCGACATCCGCATACGCGGGAGGCGCGAACAGAACGGCAAGGAAGAGAGCGGCGAGGAGGCGTTTGAACATGTTTCGGATTTTAAAGCTTTTCAAGGAAAGGATAAACAAAAATGTCTGCTGACAGTCTCTGGGACGTGCAAACCGGCGTTTACGCGCTTCTGACAAGCACGGCGGCGCTCACCGGACAGCTGGCGAACGGCGCGGCGGGCGTGCTCGACCATGTGCCGGTCGGCACGGCGTTCCCTTATGTCGTGCTCGGCGCGGCGTCCGCGGTGCCGAGCGACACGCAGGGCTTTTCCGGAAACGAAGTCACGCTGACCATCGACACCTACAGCCACGGCGCGGGCATGGAGCAGACGCGGAAGATCATGTCGGCGATTTACGACGCGCTGCATAACGCGGTTTTCGCCGTGCCCAATCAGGTGCTGGTGCAGTGCCAGTGCATATCGAGCGCGACGGCGGTCGAGGCGGACGGCCTCAAGCGCAACGTGCAGAACGATCTTGTCCGGCACGGTGCGCAGAAGTTCCGCATCGTCACCGAACCTTAAAAAAGGAGAACGCACATGACCAGCCAGAACGGGCGCGACCTGCTGTTGAAGATCGGCGACGGAGCGAGCCCCGAGAATTTCACCGCCATCGGCGCTGCGCGCACGGTGGAGATGACCGTGACCAACCCCAAGGCCGACGCGACGACGCTCGCCGACGGCGGCTTCGAGACGCTCGCCGCGGACGGCGGACTGCAGGCGCTCGAGATCACGCTCGCCGGGCTGTTCAAGGACAGTGCGGCGGAAGCCAGCCTCCATGCGGCGGCGCTGAACCGCACGCTCAACGATTACCAGCTCTGCTTTCCCAATGGCGCCATCTATGCCGCCAGCTTCGCCGTCACGGCCTACAAGCGCAGCGGCGCCTTCAACGCGCTGGAGGATTTCACCGTCACGCTGACGCGCGCGGGCGCGGGCGCGTTCACCCCCGGCATCTGACATCGAGGAGCCCGACATGATTTTTCTGACCGCGCCGGATGGAAAGAGCCATCCGCTGAAACCCGATTTCGCGCTCATCGAGAAGATCGAGGCGGAACACGGCAGCCTTTACGCGCTCGCCGACGATCTGCTCGAAAAATCCCTGCCGCTTTCCGAGATGATCGCGGTGGTGGAAGCGCTTTATGCCCATGCGGGCGCGGCGGCGACGGCGGATTTTCTTCTTCTCCAGCCGTGCGCGGACATCCTGATCCGCTTTCTGCTCGCGGTGCTGGAGCCGGTGGAAAAAGTTCCGCCCGGCGGCAACGTTCCCGATGAAGATTTTCTCGAAGAGATGCTGAAACAATTTCCCGACGTCAAGGAGAGGTAAGCCATGAAACTCAAAAAACCCAAGGAGGCCGCGCACCGCCGCCAGCTCCGCAACGTGATCGACGGCGGCGCGCTCAGTTCCGCGTCCAAGGCGTCCTTGAGCGGCATGATGAAGGGATATGCGGCGTCGAACGGCCTCAAGGCGTCGAGCGGCTCGAGGCGGGCGCGGGCGCACCTGACGCGCGTCGGCGCGGGCGGCGGCGGCATGAGCGGCATGTACGGCAGCCTCGACCGCATGGTCGCCAACATGCTGCTCAAGGGGCCGATGACGACCAACGTGCTCGGCAGCGTTTTCGGCATCAGCCCCGGGCTCACCAGCCGGTTTTAGAGCAATGCCCATCTGGAATATTCGAGGAGAATGAAGCATGACCGCATGGCCATCGACACTGCCGGCCTCGCCGCTGGCGAAGAACTTTCAGGAATTGCGCGCCGACACGATCATCCGCACCGACATGGATGTCGGGCCCGCCAAAACCCGCCAGCGGTCCACGGCAGGCGTGGGCGAGCTGCAGATGACCTATCTGCTCAGCGTCGCGCAGGCCGCGGCGATGGACGATTTTTACGCGACGACGCTGTCCGGCGGATCGCTGAGTTTCGATTACACCCACCCGCGCACCGGGGCGCTTTTGTCCTGCCGCTTCACGTCACCGCCGGAATACACGGCGGTCAACGGGCTTTATTACGAGGCCGCGGTCGCGCTGGAGGTATTGCCGTGAGGGAGGATTTATCATGAGCCGTTCGCTTTCCAGCCTGGCGCAGCAGTCGCTTTACGCCGCCGAAACGGGGGATGCCTTCTTGGTGCTGCTGACTTTGAGCCATCCGGATTTGTCCGCGCCGATCTGCGTGACGTCCGACGCCCTGCCGACGGTCAGCAACGGCGTGACGTTCGTGCCGTTTCCGTTCGACCTTGCCCTGCCCAACGATCTCGACGCCAAGTCCTACCGCGCGCGGCTGGTGATCGACAACGTCGACCGGCAGATCGTCACGGCGGTCAGGAGCGTCACGACCGCGCCGGACATCCTCATCCAGATCGTCCGCGCCGCGACGCCGGATACGGTCGAGGCGGCGTTTGTTGACTTTAAATTAACCAATGTTATATATGATGCCTACCGAATCGAGGGCGACCTGACCGTCGAGGATTTCACCGCCGAACCCTATCCGGCGGGGAGTTTTTCGCCCGGATTCTTCCCCGGACTCTTCTGATTTTATGTAACTTTAATATAATATATCAAATAAGTAATTTTTTTTGATATATTATATTAAAATTATTTTAATTTAAAAAAAACTGTGGTAGATTGGAGGGAATACAGCAAAGCAAAAAGGAAACAGGCGATGACCAACAGCAAGCTGACAAAGACATTCCATAGTGAAGCGTCTACCATCCAGACGGAAGCCCTTCTGGGAGCATCCTTGCTTCTGATGAGCGCCGATACGCGCCGCGGAATGGATGTCAGCACGAGAGCCGCTCTCGACGTCATCGTCGCGCATGCCGACGGCCACCAAAACCGCACGGATTATGTCGCCCGCTACAAAAAAGCCGCCGGAGAAGGCAAACATGGCGCGGGCCAGCACGCGCCGAGCTCCTCCTGCTTCAGCAGCGGCAACTGAGATTTAGAGTTTTCTCCTAGAGAAAACCCGTCGCGGCAACGTGGCGGGTTTTTTTACAGGGCGGGTTTTTACAGGGACGGTTTCGGGGGAGGATGATTCCCCGGTGCGGCGCAGGGGCTTTTTCACGCGCTATGGATAGGATAGCATGTTATAAAATATCAAAAAAGTAAGATTTTTTGATATTTATAACTAATATTAGTTGATTATTTAGAAATTACTGTTAGGGTTAAGGTAATGCAACGCGAGAAAGAAGGAATCACGATCATGAGCAGACTGACCGGCACCTTTTCCACCGCCACGGCCTCCGCGCCCGCCGCCTTTTTGGATGCATCGCTCGACCTGCTCGTCGCCGACACGCGCCGCGGCATGGATGCGCGCACGCAGCAGGCTTATTTGCAGGTGTCGGCTGCCGCCGGAAGCAACGCGCGCCGCGCGGATTACCTCGCGCACTACAAGGAAGCCGCCGGAAAAGGTCCTTTGCGCCGCGCCCCGGCGAACAGCGGGCCGAAGCCGGTCTGAACAGGAATTATAAGTTTTCTCCAGAGGAAAAAACCCGTTGTAGCGATGCAACGGGTTTTTTCATGACCGAAAAATAACATCAGAAAGTGACCGCAATGCCCGTCCCCATCTGGGCGGGGCGATACATCGGGCTGCCGTTCCAGGGACACGGCCGCGACCGCTCCGGGCTGGATTGCTGGGGGCTGGTGCGGCTGGTCATGGCGGAGCAGTTCGGCATCGCCCTGCCGTCGCACATTCACGAATACGAGCGCACCACGCAGGTGGAGAAGATCGCGCAACTCGTGGAACGCGAGGCGCAAAAATGGAAGCTGGTTTCCGCCGGAAGCGAGGACTGCGGCGACGTGATCGTCCTGCGCGTGCGCGGGCGGCCGATGCACGTCGGGCTGGTGCTGGGCGACGAACAGATGCTGCACATCGAGCGCGGCATCGACAGCGTGATCGAGCGCTACAACGGCCTGCACTGGGCGGAGCGCATCGCGGGATTCTACAGGTACAAGAGTGTTTATGAAGATGACAGTGAAGAACGATAAAATAGACGTATTCATCGCGCCGCATCCTTTCAGGGCGTCGCGGGAGCATCGCGCGGTCGCGGCGGGAAAAAGCGTCGCCGCGATCGTGGCGGAACTCCAGCCGGACGCGGGGTTGCGCGAACACGCGCACGTCACCATCGGCGGCGATGTCGTGCCGCGCGACGACTGGGCGCGGGTGAAACCGAAAGCCGGAACGCAGCTCGCCATCCGCATGGTGCCGATGGGCGGCGGCGGGGGCGGCGGCAAGAACCCTTTGCGCACCGTCATGTCGCTCGCCATCATGTCGGCGACGGGCGACATCGCCGGCGGCCTGCTGAAGACCGGCCTTTTCAGCGGCGGTTTCATGGGCTTCGGCCTCGGCGGCCTTGTCAAGGCGGGACTCGGCATGGCGGGGCGTCTGTTGCTCAACGCCATCGCGCCGCCGGCGGCGCCGCGCTTCCAGCTGACGCAAAAGCAAAGCCCGACGCTGTTCATTCAAGGAGCGCAAAACAAATCAGCGCCGTTTTCCCGCGTGCCCAAAGTGCTGGGGCAGCACAGGTACGTGCCGCTGCTCGGCGCGTCGCCCTATACGGAGACGGTCGGCGGCGATCAATACCTGCGCATGCTGTTCGTCTGGGGCTACGGCCCGCTGGAGATCACCGACATCAAAATCGGCGAGACGCCGATCACCGATTTCACCGACGTCGAGATCGAAACAAGGCAGGGCTACGACACGGATGCCCCGCTGACGCTTTACACCAACAGCGTGGTGCAGAACAACCTGCAGGTCGCGCTGACCAACGCCGCGGGCTATCTCACCCGCACGACGGATACGGACGCGACGGCGATCTCGGTCGACATCACCTTTCCGCAAGGTCTGTTCCAGATCAACGACAGCAACGTCAAGGTCGCGGCGGCGGTGGAGGTGTCTGTCGACTACGCGCCCGCGGGCAGCGGCGCGTGGACGAGCGCGGGGAGCATCTCGGTCACGGCGGAGCAGAGCGCGACCCTGCTGAAGGGCCTGCAATTTTCCGTGCCCGCCGCGGGGCAGTACGACGTGCGGCTGATGCGCGTCACGCCCGACAGCGCGAGCGATCTTGTGTATGACGACGTGGTGTGGACGGCGCTCCGCACCATCCGCTCGAGCGCGCCTGTCAATATGACGGGGCTGGCCATGACGGCGCTGCGCATCAAGGCGACCGACCAGCTCAACGGCGTGATCGACAGGCTGAACGGCGTGGTGCAGTCGATCGTGCCGGACTGGAACGGAACGGCGTGGGACAACCCGGCCGACCAGACGACGTGGCACGCGACCGCCAATCCCGCGTCGCTCTACCGCCACGTGCTGCAGGGCAGCGCCAACGCAAGGCCGCTCGACGACACGCGGCTCGATCTTGCGACGCTGCAAACATGGCACGACGATTGCGCCGCCGCGTCGAGGGAATTCAACGCCGTGATCGACTACGACATTTCCGTCGCCGACGTCTTGCAGGACATCGCGGCGGCGGGCCGCGCCAGCCCGACGCTGATCGACGGCTGCTGGGGCGTGGTCGAGGACGCGCCGCAAACCTCAGCCGTGCAGCATTTCACGCCGCGCAACAGTTTTACTTTTTCCGGCAACAAGGCCTTCGCCGACCAGCCGCAGGCCTTGCGGGTCAGGTTCATCAACCGCGACAATGGCTGGTTGCAGGACGAGCGCATCGTCTACGACGACGGCTTTGACGCCTCCAACACGACGGTCTATGAAGTGCTGGAGCTGCCTGGCGTGACGAGTTCCGACCAGGCCTGGAAGGACGGACGCTATCATATCGCCACCGCGCGCCTCCGGCCGGAGACTTACAGTTTCTACGCCGACATCGAGCATGTCGTCGCGACGCGCGGCGACCTGATCCGGTTCACGCACGACGTGCCGCTGTTCGGCCTGATGTCCGCGCGGGTGAAATCCGTCGCGTCGTCCGGCGGCTTCGTCACCGGCGTGACGCTCGATGCCGACGTGACGATGACGGCGGGAACATCCTATGCCGTGCGCTTCCGGCTCGGCGACGGAAGCTCGCTGGTGCAAACGCTGACCACCGTCGCGGGCTCCGGCAACGACTTGACTTTCGCGACGCCGCTCGCTGCGTCCGCCGCGCCCGCCGTGGGCGATCTTGCGCTGTTCGGGATCAGCGGGCAGGAAAGCGTCGAACTGGTGGTGAAATCGATCACGCCGCAGAACGACCTCAACGCGCTGATCGTGTGCGTCGATTACGCGCCGGGCGTGTTCACCGCCGACAGCGGAACGATCCCCGCTTTTTCGAGCCAGATATCGCTCCCGCCGGAGATGCTGCCTCTGCCTGTGCCCGTTTTGAGCCAGATCCAGTCCGGCACGGCGACGATGATCAAGAACGCCGACGGCACCTTTACCGACCGCGTGGTGGTGACGCTCGCGGCGCCGTCGTACAACGGCGCGCTCGGCATCAAGGCGCTGGTGCGCGCCGGCGCGGAGACGGATTTCCATCCCGCGACGGTGGTGAGCGCGACGGCGAACAGCGTCTCGCTGGCCGGTCTCGCGTCCGGCGGCCTCTACGATATCAGGGTTTATTACGTTTCTGGCGACGGGCAGGCCTCGTCCGCGCTCACCGTCGCGGGCTACCGCGTCGCCGCCGACATGCCGTCGGACGTGACGGGCTTTTACATCGGCGTGCTGGGCGACACGGCGCATCTGGCCTGGAACGCCGTGACGGACATCGACCTCGCGGGCTATGCCATCCGCTTCGCGCCGCAGACAGCTGGCGTGACATGGGCGGGCGCGACGGACCTCATCACGCAGATTCCGGCGGGCGCGACGGGCGTTTCCGTGCCGGCGGCGGCGGGCACGTATCTCATCAAGGCGGTCAGCGCCTCGGGGCTGACGAGCGTCAACGCCGCGCTTGCCGTCTCCACCGTTTCCGCCGCGAACGCCACATATATATTGACGGTGACGGAAGACAGCGGCTTCACCGGCGCGAACGCCTGCACCGGCACGGACGCGGGCGCCTTGCGCCTTTCCGGCGCGGACACGGTGGACGTCTGGGCGGATTTCGACCTTGTCGCCGACGCCGACATCGGCAATGCGGGCATGGCGACGGCGGGCACATACGGCTTCGCGGGCGGCGTCGACCTCGGGGCTGTTTTCACGTCGCGCCTCACCGTGGACATGGCGGTCGCGGGCCTCGACACCACGACGTCGGTCGACAGCTGGGCGGACATCGACAATCAGGAGAGCTTCGACCAGACGGTCGATCCGTCGCTGTGGAACGTCGCGGTGCAGATCCGCGCGACGAACGGCGATCCGGCGGCATCGCCGGTGTGGTCGAACTGGCAGCCGTTCGTGATCGGCGATTATTCCGCGCGCGCTTACGAATTCCAGGCCGTGCTGACCAGCGATTTGCAGGGCGTCACGCCCGCTGTCACGCGTCTGCGCGTCGATCTCGACATGCCGGGCCGCGACGAGAGCGCGTGCGGCGTCGCCGCGCCCGCAGGCGGGGCAAGCGTCGCCTACGCCAGCCCGTTCCGCGCCACGCCCGCCGTTTCGGTCACCGCGCAGGACATGGGCAGCGGCGATTATTACGTCCTCACCCCGTCCACGGCGTCCGGCTTCACGGTGAAGTTCTTCGACGCCGCGGGAACGGGCGTCTCGCGCACCTTCGACTGGCTCGCCAAGGGCTACGGACAACAAAGCTAAACCACTTCAAACAAGGAGAAACTAAAAATGACACAAGCCACCTCGCAGATCGGCGCGGACCAGTCCGGCCTCGCTTACCGCAACGCCGACAACGCCGGAAAACAGGCGATCCTGAACCACCACAAAGGCCCGACCGCGCCGACCTATGCCGAGGCGGGCATCATCTGGCTCAACGATTCCGCGACGCCGTGGACGCTCAATGTCTACAACGGCGCAAGCTGGATCACGCTCGGCGAAGTCAACGCCACCACCAACACCTTTCAAGCCTACAACGGCACGGCGGCATCGCGCCTGATCAACTACGCGGCCGACACCGGCGCCGCGAATGCGTATTTGATCGCGCCTTCGCCCGCCGTTCCCGCTTATGCGGCCGGGCAGATCGTGACGCTGAAGCCCGCCTACGCCAATACCGGCGCGGCGACGCTCAACGTCAGCAGCCTCGGCGTGAAATCCGTCAAATTGCTGGACGGCAACGACCCCTTCGCGAACGCGCTGCTGGCGACGGGCGTTTACACGCTGGTTTACGACGGAACGAATTTCGTTCTGCTCAACCCGACGCTGCCGGCTTTCACCGGCGACAGCGGCACAGGCGGGGCTTCCGGCCTCGTGCCCGCGCCCGCGGCGGGCGACGCGGCGGCGGGAAAAGTCCTCGGCGCGGGCGGCGCATGGGTCGCGGCGGGCGGCGTCGCCATCAAGCGCCAGATCTTCACCGCCTCCGGTTCCTACACGCCATCTGCCGGATTGCTCTATGCGGAAGTGGAAGTCCTCGGCGCGGGCGGCGGCGCGGGCGGATCTCCCGCCGCGTTTCCGCGCGGCGGCGGCGGCGGCGCAGGCGCTTATTCCATGTCGGTTTTAGGCGCGGCGGCGATCGGCGCGGCGCAAACCGTCACCATCGGTGCGGGCGGCGCGGGCGGCGCTGCGGGCGCGAACCCCGGAAGCGCGGGCGGCGCGTCTTCATTCGGAACGCTGGTCACCGCCAACGGCGGCTCCGGCGGCGACAGCAGCACCACGCTCGGCAGCTATCTGTGCGCGGGCGGACAGGGCGGCGCGGCGGCCACGGGCGATATCGCCATCGCGGGCAACAACGGCGGCTTCAGCGGAGATTATAACGGCGTCGTCGACGTCGGCATCGGCGCGAATTCCAAATACGGCGCGGGCGGCGCCACGGCATCCGCGACCGCCGCGGGCGCGAACGGCGCGGGCTATGGCGCGGGCGGCTGCGGCTCGATCGGCGCTTCGCTGGCGGGCGGAAACGGCAGCGGCGGCCTCGTCATCGTCACCGAATATTGCAGCGTCTGATGAGCGACAGCATCCGCCAGGAACTGGGGCAAATGCAGGGCATTCTCTCCCAGATCCAGAAAAACACCGACAAGATCCCCGATCTGGTCGCGAACGTGCAGCGCAACGCGGCGGATATCGCCGAGATGCGCCCGCACGTCGCCGATTACGTGCGCACGCGCCAGCGCGCCATCGGCATCGGGGCGTTTATCGCCATCGTCTTCGCGGCGCTGGGCAGACTTATAGGAGGACATTGAGCACATGCAGAACTTTACCGATCCGCGCGGCATCCGCAACAACAATCCGGGCAACATCCGTCTCTCCAAGGTCGTTTGGCAGGGGCAGGCGGCGACGGCGGCGCAGACCGATCCGGACTTCATCGTCTTCACCGCGCCGGTCTACGGCCTGCGCGCGCTGATGAAAACCCTGCTCACCTATCATTTGAAATACGGGCTGGATACCGTGCGCAGCGTCATCAACCGCTGGGCGCCGCCGGTCGAGAACGACACGGGGTCTTACATGCAGGACGTGGCGCGGCGCATCGGCGTGAAGGTCGACGATCAAATAGACCTTTGCGCGCAGAAAACGCTGGTCGCGCTTAGCCAGGCGATCGTCTGTCATGAAAACGGACGCCCGCCGCAAGGGCGCGTGGCGCATTGGTATGATCCGTCGGTCTATGCCGCGGCGGCGGCGCTCGTCCTGCCGCTGAAAGCGGCGTCAGTCAGTCCGCAGAAGGAGGACGCATGATCGTCTTCGGCCTGATCTCGGGCGTTTTGATCGCCTTTCTGATCCATATGGAGTTTCTCGGCCGCGCCGCCGCCGAGAACGACGCAAAAGGAGAGATTCTCGATGACGTTGAAAAAGCCGATATGGCGCGCGCTGATCTGGAGCGCGATCCTGCTGCCGACCGCCGCGTGCGCGAGGAATTCACGCGCTGATTTCTGCCAGATCTACCGTCCGGTCTACATGTCGAAAAAAGACACCGAAAAAACCAAGCGGCAGATCGACGGCAACAATGCCGCGTGGGTGGCGCTGTGCAAGTAGAGTCCCGGGCCGTCGGTCAGGCCACGGCGTATTTGTAATGATGCCCCATGACTTTGAGCAGAATTTGCTCGAGATCCGGATGATCGGCGCGCGCCGCGGCGTCGCGGGCGGTCATGCCGCGCCTGTCCTCGGCGAAGACGTCCGCGCCCGCGCGGATCAGCAGGCCGATCATTTTCACGTCGCCCCGCGCGGCGGCGATGTGCAGCGGGCTTGCGCCGGAAAGACGGTCTGCGGCGGCGATCCGCGCGCCGCGCCTGAGGAGATATTCCGCCATTGCGTAATGGCTTTGCTGCACGGCGAGCGTGAGCGCGGTATGGCCGAAGGGTTGCACTTCGGCGTCGATGTCGGCGCCGTTGTCGAGCAGGAAGCCCGCCATGTCGAGATGTCCGTGAAAGGCGGCTTCATGCAGCGGGCGGCGGCCTTCGTCGTTGGGCGCATCGACCGGCGCGCCCGCCTCGAAAATCACCTCCGCGCTGAGAAGATCTCCTTCGCGGGCAAGGTCGTGCATGAAGCTGTGGGTGAGAACCGGGTCCGCATGATCGATATTGAAGTTGTAGGCGCGGGAGCCTGTCAGCGTACGTGGGGTCATTTTTATCTCCTTATGCTTTAAGGGCGGGGGAAGAGAGTGGTAATGACTTCTATATGTTGTGTATGTTCCCATTATAAAACACAACATCGTGAAAAATTGTTTAATCTCGAGTCTTTAGGTAAAAATAGGGGCGGCTTTTTCTTGTCGCAGGTCAAAAAACGAAGCAACGCGCGGCTTTCGGATCGGTGCGGTTTTTTGCGGCTGTGGATATTTTTATTTACATAACGGTATAAAAATTTTTTCCAGCGCGCGGAATCATGTCAGGTTGCTGCAAGCGATTCTTTTCCAACGGTTTTTAGCGGCATTATAGATATTGACCTGCGGCGCGCGCGCCTTTACGATTTGCCTTAAAGGAGAAATCGAACATGGGCGCAGAACCGGACGACGAGATGGAGCGTTTAAGCGCGGCTTTCCGCAATGCCGCCGAGAGAAGCACCAGCCACGGCAAGCACAAGTTCGTCCAGCTGAGCGAGGCGTTCGAAGCCCTGCGCGCGCTCATCGGCACCGACCGTTTCGCCGATCAAGTCCGCGCGCGGGAGGATTTCACGATCGCAATGGATGCGCTGCAGACGTTCTCGCGCATGGATCCCGACACCGAAGTGGAAATGATCGCGCTTTTCACCGAGCTTGCGCGCATCGAGCAATACGATCCGCCGCCGCGCGCGCAACAGCCGCGGGGCCTGCCCGCGCCCGAGACGCAAAAAGACGATCCGCCCGCTTACGGCGGAAAGAGAAAGAGCAAGCCTTTTAAGTTCTAGGCTCAGGCTTTTGAAGGAAAGAAGACGCATGAAGATATTGCTGACCGGCGGATCGGGAGATGTCGGGACCCTTCTGACGCGCGCGCTTTTGCAAGACGGGCATGAGGTGGTCAATATCGACATGGCGCCCCCGAAGACGCCGGGCGGGATTTTCATGCAAGGATCGATCCTCGACCGCGCGTTGCTCGAAAAAGCCATGGCGGGGGTCGATTGCGTCGTGCATATCGCGGCCTGGCACGGCATTCACGCCGAAACGAAAACGCCGGCGGAGTTCCACGACCTCAACGTCACCGGCACGTTCAACGTTTTTCAGGCGGCGGCGGACGCGGGCGTCGGGAAATGCGTCTTCGTCTCCTCGACCAGCGCGGCGCATCCGCACGAGATCTACGGACACACCAAGATTCTCGGCGAAAAAATGGCCGAGACGTACGCGCACCGACACGGCATGGAGGTCGTGACCTTGCGCCCGCGCGCCTTCATTCCCAGCTGGAACAGGGACGTTTACGCGGATTACGTCGGCTGGGCGAAATGGTTCATGCGCGGAGCGGTGCATATAGACGATTTCCGCGACGCCGTTCTGCTGGCGATCAACCTCAAGACCGGCCGCAAGGCGCCGGTCTACACCATCGACGGCGCTTACGATTACAGCGCCGGGGACTTGAAAAACTGGGACAAGGACGGCCCGGGCACGACGTTCGCCAAATATTATCCCGACCATGTCGCGCTGGCGCAAAAATACGGCCTCGATACGGCGCTGAAGCCGAAGGTGCTGGAAATAGAAAAGGACGCGAAACTTCCCGGTTACGCGCCGCGCTATACGATGAGAAATCTTCTTGAAGAGTTGAAGGCTTTCGGCGCCGACGGCCCGCCCGCGCCCTATGCCGCAGCGAACAAAACGCCCGCCCCGCGCCGGAAAAACAGCAGGCATCCCTGACGGCGACGATCCGTCGCGTCAAAATCCCGACGTCAGTGTCTTGTGTGCAGGTAGCGGTGCAGGCCGAGCGGGCGCAGGGCGGAATTGCGCGTGAGGTCGCTCTCGCTCAAATGCGCGAGCGCCATGGCGCCGTTCACGTCCGCGCCGCGGTCCTCGATCAGCCATCTGACGCGAAAAGAGTCTATTTTCTGCTCCGCGAGTTCAAGCGCGAGTTCGCGCGTGTCCGCTGAAATTTCAGGCGCGGAGGAAGACAGATCGGCGTGGTTCATGCGTGGCTCCTTCGGTGATGTTTATGTGCGATGCGGCGGATTTTTGTTTCTCGCGCGGGCAACGGCAACGGCGCGTCGGGAACGGTGCAGGCAGAAAAGGCTGGCCGACAATCCCGAGACGATGCAGAAAAATGTAAAAAGGGTCATCATTTACAACTTAATATTGTTGAAACAGCGGTGCTTTCATGGCGGTGTCAGTCATTCTTCCAGAATATATAAAATTTATGAAAATTTAGTTAAATCACGCGGCGGCAGGGCGGTTTGCGGGCGGCTTTTTCTTGCATCGGCAACGGGGCTGGGCTTAAATCATTTCATCGACTTACAGGATATGACCCACCGCGAAGGAGATTTCAAAAATGAGCAGCGCCTTTAGCAAGCCGGAATATGCCCGCCTGCAGAAATATTTGCAGGACAAATTCTCCAACCCCAAAATCGCGCTGGTCGAGCGCAAGGAAGCCAAGGATTCGGCGGAAGTGACGCTGGCTGGGGAATTCATCGGCGTCATTTATAAAGACGAAGACGACGGCGAGGTGTCATACGACTTCAACATGGCCATCCTGGCCATGGACCTTCCGGCGGACGTTTGAAACACCGGCGCCTCCCAAAAGGCGCCATGGATTTTTTAAAAGGCGGTTTTCTGTCGTGAAAATTCACGGTCAAGACGTAAGGTCCGTTTTTCGCCGGTTGCCCTGGCAATATCAGCTGATGACGGCGGTCGGGCTGGCGTTCATCGGGCTCACGATTGTGCATCTCTCCGCGACGCTGATCACGTGGAAGAAGAAAATCATCGCGCCGGAAACAAAACCGGTGAAGTTTTTCTTCTCGCAAAGCACCGTCGGCGCGCTGGATCCGTCGCTGGCGTCGCGTCCGCACGGGCTGACCGCGTGGATGGCCTTCACCGCGCAGCAAAAAGACGCCAAGGGCGCGGAGACGATGAACGTGCGCCTCGCCTCGTCCGACGCGTCGCGCGGCTGCCTTTACTGGACGGAGATGGAAAACGGCGGCGACAGCGGCCGCAAGGCGCGCATCCTCGCGCCCGACGGGCAGACGGTCATCGCCAAAGGCACCTGGCGCGTCGAAACGCCGTCGCTGGTTTACGATCCCGACGACAAGGGCAAGGAATGGAAGCTGTTCGCCTTCAAATATCTCTGGTCGGACAACCCCAAGGACAGGCTGGCGGTCATCCAGCATTACGGGGTGATCACCTATGAATACGCCGCCGACCCCGCGCGGGAATGGTCGACGGAGGAATGGCTGTTCGCGGCGAAAAAGGATTATCCGCCGCCGCCTTACGACCAGATGGTTCTGCTCGATCTCGACCGTCTCTCGCCGCAACTCGATGATATCGTCATGTACGCCCGCCCGAGCGCGATTTATCAGGACGGCGTGCTGGCGATGACGCTCTCGGCCTTCAAGGCGGGCGAAGCGGAGCCCGACCGCGTGATCGAGATCGTCTCGCGCGACAACGGCAACAGCTGGCTTTACGCCGGCACGCTGCTCGACAAAAAAGACCTCGCGCCCTTCGACGTCAAGGGACAGCCGCCGTACACGCGCATTTTCGGCGCGACGCTGGTGCGGCAGGACGGCAAGGTTTATCTCGCCGCCGCGCTCGGCACGCCTTCGCAGCGCGGCGCGGGCACGCTGCTTTTCGCGTTCGACGATCTGGCAAGCGGCGCGCTCGCGCTTGATCCGCAGACCCGCGCGCCGGAGGTTTTGAAACGCATACCGCTGCCGGTGGCGGGGTCCGGCCCGATCGGCGGCGGCACGCTCGCCTATCTCGACGACTGCGCCAAATCAGGCATGATGATCAGCCAGCAGGAAGGCGCGTCGACGCGCTTCAGGATTTACCAGACCGGCTATCCTCCCGTCAAAACGTCACCCTGAAAACCAAGAAGGAGAAAACAGCCATGACCTCGCTCTACTTCAAATACGCCGCCATGAACTCCGGCAAGTCGACGCAGCTCCTGCAGGCGCATTACAATTACATCGAGCGCGGCATGCACCCTCTCGCCATGACGGCGCAAATCGACAGCCGCCACGGCGAAGGAAAGATCACCGCGCGCATCGGCATCGATCTGCCCGCGCATACCTTCGGCAAGGAGACGGACATCTTCGCGTTCATCCGCGAACAGGCGAAAAAGCAGCCGGTCGCAGCGCTGCTGATCGACGAGGCGCAGTTTTTGAGCGAAGAGCAGGTCTTCCAGTGCGCGCGCGTCGTCGACGAGCTGAACGTGCCGGTGCTGGCCTATGGGCTGAAGACGGATTTCCTCGGCAAGCTGTTCGCGGGCTCGGAGGCCTTGCTGCGCCTTGCCGACAACATCGAGGAGATCAAGGCGATCTGCTGGTGCGGGCGCAAGGCGACCCACACCGCGCGCGTGTCCGACGGCAAGGTCGTGCGTGCGGGCGCGCAGGTCGCTATCGGCGGCAACGACATGTACACCTCGCTGTGCCGCAAGCATTTCGTTTCCGGCGAGACGGGCGTGCTGGCGAAGAAGGCCGAACGCGCGGCCTGATATCCGTTCCAGCCCGTATTTTTGACATATTATAAAGGTTGTGATAGACTGGAAGTCTGTCGAAAAGGCCTTCAGAGGATTGTTTTTCATGACGGAATATACGCTTATTCGCGCGCGCGGCACGCTCGGCCCTACTTTTCAGGAAGCGGCGGTCTTGCTCAAAACGCATAAAAATCTGACCGTCAAAAGCGCCGTTCCGATGCAGACGGAAGAGGGCCGTGGCATATATCTCGTTGAAACGACAGCGGAGATCGCCGCCGCGCTTCCGCGCGAGCTTGCGGGCTGGACGGTCGTGTCCTCCCCGAAATAATACATCATATTGTTTTTAAAAGATATTTTTAGCCGCGCGGGCGGCTTTTTGGCATGCGCGTGGCTCTATATTCCAGAAAATATAATTTGACATATGTATATAATCTATTAGTATTATGGCGAAAAATACCAATCCGTCCATTTTATCCAGGCGCAAAGGAATAAAGACATGTTCAATAAAAGAAAAAAACAAGCTGAGAAACAGGCGCGGCTTGAAGAGCGCGCATCGGTGGAAGCATCTTTTGCAACACAAATGGCAGCCATCGCAAAAGTAGACGATCCGGCGGAAAAGATTTTGCAACTTGCCTCCCTTGAAGAGGCGATGAACAGCAGGCAGGCCTTTGCGATTGATCAGGCGAACGGGAGCAATTCTGGCGCGGCTTACGTGGCAGGAGCGGCGACGGGGATTGCCCTGCTCATTGGAGGTGGCGGTGTCGTAGCCTTTGCCGCCGCTCCTGTCGTTATGCTAGCTGGCTTTGGGGTGGCGTCTTTATCTCCGGCGGCGCTGTATTCTGGTGACATTATAGACAAAGTCAGAAATAAGAAACTCAAAAAAACGCGCATCGCGGAGTTGCAAAGCCATCTGGAGAAAATTTCCGGCCTCATCGGTCAGGTGACGGAGATGCGGGAAAATCTGATCGCTGGGCAGGCCGAAAAAATCGCGCAGTCGCCGTTGTACGAAAAGGTTTTGCGGTTGCCCGGGTTGTCCGAAAGGTTCGAGGGCGTCGCGGCGAAGCAGCTTGAAAAAGCGAAGGCCGTGGCTGAAAAACCCGCGCCGCAACAGCCGCGCCGCGTTCCGCAAGTGCGCGACTATAAGCAATTCAACAACGTCTTCGGCGGGAAATAAGAAAGAAAATCATGTTCAAAAAACGCAAGGCGGCTAAAAAACAACTGCGTCTCGACGCGTTCGCGAAGAGAGAAGCGCAGTTTCTCGCCCTCGTCGCGGCGGCTGAGCAGATCGCCGATCCCGCGCAAAAACTCCTCAGCCTCGAGGCGATTAAAAATTCGTCGCGCGCCGAGACTCGAGTGCTTTATCTTCATGCCTCCAATGTCGACGGAAAAATCTTCGGCCTTGGCGGCGGGCTCGGCGGCATGGCTCTCGCCATCGGCGGATCAGCGTTGCTTCCGCATGTCGTCATTCCCGTCCTCATCGGCGGCGGCGCGCTGGGCTTCGGCGGCATCGCGGGGCAAATATTCAGCGACGCGCGCGAAGCCAAAGAGCGCACTGCCGAAGTCATCGAGCATGATCTTAAGATGGAGAGTCATTATAGCCGCGTCGACGGGATCGAGGACGCGCTGATCGCGGAACGCATGGACCAGATCGCGCAGTCACCCCTTTACGACAGGGTCTTGAAACAGTCCGCTTTATCGGCGAAATTCGCCGATGCCGCGCTGAAACGGGCCGCGAAATTGCAGGAGGACGCCGCCGCGCGGCAGAAAACAGCGGAGCGCCCGGCGCCGCAAGATCCGCCCTCCGCGCCGCAAGTGCGCGACTACAGGAAATTCAACGATTTCCTCGACGGGAAATAAGGAGAAAATCATGTTCAATGCAAAGAAAAGAGAAGAGAAGCTGAAAAACAGGCGCTGATCGCCGCGCGGCGGGAGCGCGAGACGCGCGTCGCGGCGGATATCGCGGCGGCGGAAAAGATCGCCGACCCGGCGGAGCGTATTTTGAAATTGGAAAAGATCGAAAGCATCATCTGGAGCTATGCGGATGATGTGCGCTCCTCTGCCGCAAGCTATGACAGAAGGGCAGTATCCGCGCACGTGCTCAGCATAGGAGGATGCGTTGCGGTATTGGGGGCGCTGGCCTTTCCTCATATATCCATTCCTGTCTCGGCCGGCTTGTATTTCGGAGGCCTTACTAGGACGAATCGACATTTGAATTATCCCCAGATATGAGCGGCGGCGAGATAGAGAAAGGCCATAAAATAAAGGGCTTTTCGGTCATATCTGGTGGCGATGCGACGGCAGTGCTTC
>JAEHJW020000259.1_pt1 | contig 31608 bp, 37 predicted proteins | sample 9271431 | NCBI WGS metagenome assembly JAEHJW02 | reverse complement strand
TAGAGCAACGGCCTTCTAAGCCGTAGGTTACAGGTTCGATCCCTGTCTCGCCTACCATCGGATAGATTGCCACCCCACTTCGCCCGCATGGGTGAAGGATAGACCCTCCGGCGAAGGAGGGTTTATGTTTTTCGATCTTATCCTGACTTTCGGAATATGTCTAACGGCCATTTTCGTCCTTGTGGCCTGCGCCATCGTGGCCCTTCCCATTCTGGGGCAGTGTCGTCACTCGCGTACCGGATGGCCGGTCAACGGCATCCAGGTGTGCCTTGAATGCGGTGCGCGGCGCGCACTGCTCGCAGACGATGGCACCAACCGTTTTCAGTGGTCGGAATGGCTCACATCCCACCAACTTACCGTGGCGACAGGGGCAGATGCTGCTCGGCGCGTCGTCCCCATCACTTACGCGCGGTACACCGCGCAGCCGGCGGATGAGCTGAAGGAGGAAGCGTGAGTGCGCTTCCGTTTCCCCTTTGCGCGCCGCTGGACCATCCTTGGCTACTGCTGCTTGTGCCGGTGCCTGCGCTTCTTGTTCTGCTCTGGCCGCGGGCTCAAGATTCCCGCTGCTGTGCGCGTGCAAGGCTTTCTCTTGCCGATGCTGGCGGCCTCCAGGAGTGCGCATCGTGTCACCGTTTCCGCCTGATATGGGAGATCGGAGACCGCACCTATACGACGGGGTGGATGAATGCGGAGTCGCGCGAGCGCGCCCATCCCTACGAACCATCGCGCACCATACAACAGTCACCGAAAGGACGCAGCCATTGAGCATCGAGCATATCCTTCACACCCTGGAGGGGGACGTGGACGTTCTGGACCCGCGTCCCGAGCAGTTCCATCTTTCCGCCATTTCACGCGCTCTCTCGCGCATTCCGCGGTGGTGTGGGCACACTCCGCTAGCTATCTCTGTCGCGCAGCATTCCCTTCTGGTGTCCGAAATCATCGCCAGCCCTCTCCACTACGAGCTTCCGGAACTCGACGGGGAGAGAGAGTCCGACCTGCTCCATGTTCCAGCGAAGAAGCTCCAGCTTATTGCCCTGCTCCACGACGCAGCGGAGGCCTACATAGGAGACATTCCCTCGCCCGTCAAGAACCTTCCCGCCATCGCTCCCATCCGTCTTCTTGAGGCGCTCCTGCTCGAGAACATATTTATCAAGTTCGAAATCCCATTTGCTGGGGCAAACGCCTGGAGTTTGCCTGCAAGCGTGAAGATGGCCGATGCAGCCGCCTTAAAGATCGAGCGAATGCTTTTGTTTGACCTGACTGTTCATGGCGACGCTTCCGCGTCCTTGGCCGCGCGCGAGGCGCTTCTTTCCGGAAATTGGTTTCGCTCTGTTGTAGAAATTTTTTCCTTGAGCCAACCCGACGCCCGCGATCGCTTTGAGGCGATGGTTTCAACGCTCAGCCGCAGCGATGACAAAGGAGAGACCGGTGCCTGAGAAGTGGCAACAGTGGTATCCGCACAGCATCGATCTATGGCTGCGCAGCGCGACCGTGGCCGCGCTGACAGACGCTGGCTACCGAGCATTTCATTGCCTGCTGATGGCGCAGTTCCAGTCCTCGACCGGGACGCTGCCTGACGACGCTCAGTGGCTCGCTCGCCAATCCCGGATGGGAATGCGGTGGGCGCAACCGCGCGGCGAGATGCCATCCATCGCCGACGAGGTGCTTGCGTATTTTCCCCTACAGCCCGACGGCACTCGGGCACACCCCTACATGCTGGCGACCTGGGAAGATGCCCGGAGCCGGTACGAGGTGCGAGAGCGGGGGATCGCGCAGGCGCGAGAAAAGCGCAGTTCCCGCTCCTGTCGCGCCTCTGATTCGATCATTAGAACCAACATTGATTCCAATACTGTAGCCAACGTTGATTCCATCACTGAAAGCAAGAATGAGGCTTTGAGTATCGTCAACGATGTTTCCAGCTCTGAATCCAGTGCTAATAACAGTTCTGATTGCAGCGTTGATTCCAGCACTGTTTCCAGCGTTGGCCACAAGGACACACTAATACATAAATACAAACCTTCGTCTTCTCCTACGTCGAAGACGAAGGGCGCGCGCGTCGGCGCATCGTCGTCGTCGTCGCTTGAGGATTTCCCGGAACAGCGCATCGCTGCCCGGTGCCAGGCGCTTTACCCGCTTCTCTCTCCGGAGCACGAGATGGCCGCGATGCGCGCCTGGATCGTCTCGCGTGGTGCTGCCGAGCGAAGGACGCTGCCGGAATGGGACTTGTTCGCTTTGCGCTGGCTTGCTCGGAGCGACAGCCAGCTCCCACGAGGCGCCGCCCCCTCTGGCCGTCCGCGTGATCCGTCGGGCGCTGTGAGGCCGCGCGACGAGGAACAAGACCTCCGCGCCGCCGGCGCGACGGAGGACTGCAGCGCTCCGCCGCCCACACCCGCCGACCATCCGGGACTACACAAGACGCGGCGCGACCTCTTCCACTACTGGCTGCGCGGGCGCGCTCTGGTCCTTGGCCTCCCTCGATCGGCTGTGCTCTTCAGCTATCGCGGCGCGTGGCGCACCTATCAGCCCTGGCTCCAGCAGGCGTTCCACGGGATCGTATCCGAGGAGGAGACTTTGCGCTCTGTGGATGGTGCTCGATGAGGGCGCGCTCGATCTCTTTCCGGGTGCTCGCGCGAGAGAATTTTTCCGCACTGCGCGTAGGCTCCCCCGCGACGTTTATCCCCAGCGGTTATATCGCGGTCGGAATGCTTGATCTGGCGATGGTAGACCTGCGCGGCGGAGTGTCCGTCGCAGCCATGGATGCCCTGCGGTGGATGTATCCGAGCCGCGTTTCGGGCCTCTGTTTTTCCTTTGCGTGGTGCTGCTCAATTCTCGGCTTTGATCACGATCAGGTCCGGCGCGTCCTGGTAGACGAGTGTCTTCCTCCGCATCTGCGCCTGCCTTCGCCAGAGGACCGCATGGGGGCGGATTGGATTGCGCTGTGGTGCGATAAGCAAGGGCTGTCCGCGCTACCCTCAGCATTTGCAGATTGTGGGGCATCCGACGCCGATTGGGGATACTTGCTCGGTTCTCGCTTGGTGTCTAAGCGGCTTCCGCGCCCCGAAAAGGTTGCCCACCGCCGGGGCATTTCCCGCGCCGCAGCGCGGGCTATGATTGCCGCGCTGATTGAGTGGGAGAAGTCCGCCCCAAGAAAACAGGCTGGCCTGCCGTCTGTTGGAGACGATTTCGGTGCGTGGACTGTCGTCAGTGGCCGTCCGCTGCTGTATCCGCGCCTGCGAGTCCCCTGCGTGTGCGTGTGCGGCACTCGAAGACATGTGAGCGTAGAATCCCTGCGCTACGGCAGATCGCGCTCTTGCGGGTGCAGTCGGTACGTACCCCAAAAGAAGATGGAGGCTGGGTATGCGTCCGCGTAAAACGGTCTATTTGATCGATCATCGGCCTGTGGAATTTTCCGTCATGAGTATGCGCCTGGACATGTGGGGATTCCGTGTGTTGCCGGATGGCCATCGCTTGGGACCAAATAAGGAGAGTGACGCGCCGGTGCTCGATTTGGTTCTCTGCTTTGTGCCGCGCGAACAAGGCAAAAGGTGGGCGGACTACGCGCAGTGGGTTGCGCGCCTGAACGACGCGCGCGTAATCCTTGTGGGCGATCCTCAGGATATGGAGGGCCACACGGCCCACGCGGCTTTCGACGCGTCGGCAAGCCCGGCCGAGATCCGCGAATCTCTGAGGATGCACGCTGTACGCAAGCGTGGCCCAAAGAACCATCGAAGGCGCGTCCAATTGGCCGTTGCTGTGGCCGCGAACCACCACAAGCCGGACCGGCACTCTCGGGAGGTCCGTTGCGTGGCGTGTTGGGATGGCGATTGCCCTCTCCGCGCCTCCGGCGGATGCCCGTTCCCGTGCTCACTCGACCTGGACCAGAAGAGGAGGCTCATGCGATGAACGCCCTTCAGTTTGCCCTCGATTTTACCCAGCGCCTACCGGCCCCGACGCAGGCGCGCATCGCGGATGGGATGCAGCGCGCCGACGAGAACGCCGATGAGCGCTGGAAGCACATCTTCGACGCGGCGGTTCTGCTGGCCGCGCAGAAGCATCGCGAGCTGACGAGCGATGAGGTGCTCGCGGAGATCGAGCGAATGCCCAACGCGCCGGCGACGCACAACCTGGCCGCCATCGGCCCGGCGATGAAGCGCGCGGCGCAGATGGGAATCCTGCGGCGCACAGAGCGATTCTGTCGCAGCAAGCGACCGGAAAAGAACGGCAATCTTCACGCTGTCTGGGAGAGCAACTACTGGCGTGGAAAGGAGCCGCGCGATGCCTGACCGCCCTGTGATGCGCTACTTCGGCGGGAAGTGGAGAATTGCGCCGTGGATCATTTCGCACTTTCCTCCGCATCAGGTCTACACAGAGCCGTTCGGCGGCGCTGCGAGTGTCCTCATGCGCAAGCCTCGCGCCTATGCGGAGGTCTACAACGACCTCAGCGAAAGCGTCGTGAATGTCTTTCGTGTACTGCGCGATCCGGCTTCGGCATCTGAGCTGAAGCGCCGGGTCGAACTCACTCCGTATGCGCGTGCGGAGTTTGAGGAGAGTGAGTGGGCCGAAGTCGAAGACGTGGATGATCCCGTTGAGCGCGCTCGACGAACAGTGTTTCGCGCCTGCGCAGCGTTTGGGAGCACTGGCGTATCCTCCTCGCGCAAAACGGGATTCCGGAGCGACACGTCCCGAGAGGGAGTGATACCCGCTCACGACTGGGTAAATTGGGCCAAGGAAATTGACGCCTTTACGCAGAGACTCCAAGGAGTGGTAATCGAGCGCCGCCACGCGCTGGAGGTCATCCAAGCGCACGACTCGATCCAGACGCTGCATTATGTTGACCCTCCCTATGTGCATGCGACGCGGACCCGGAGAGCATCCCGAGATTACGCTTACGAGATGACGGACGGGGACCACGAGGCGATCGCTGAGGCGCTTCACGGCGCGCGCGGAATGGTCGTGGTGAGCGGCTACCAGAGCGACCTCTACGAGCGGGTCTACAAGGGATGGGTGCAGAAATTCCACGTCGCAGCCACCGTCCGTGGAGCCAAGCGCACGGAATGTCTGTGGCTCAATCGCGCCGCGGCGCAACACAGTCCGCAAAGACGGCTGGATTGGGACATCGAATGCACTATCTGAGCGTGTGCAGCGGGATCGAAGCAGCGTCAGTGGCGTGGGATCGGCTGGGCAACAGCATGGCCGTCCCGGTCGTGCGCTGGATCGGCGAGCGGATTGCAGCAATGGAAAGGATGGGCGCATGAGGCTGAGCGATCGAGTGAAGTGCTGGGTATACGGCATCTGTACGCGGCACCTGGAAAGCAAGGATCAGCCGCTGGGCGATCACCACTACGGATGTTTCTCCTGCGAAACGGAACGCAGTGAGCGCAAGCGCGACAAAAAGCGGAAGATCGAGGACTGGATAGCGGCGCTCCAACGCGAGCAAGCGCAGCGCAGGGAGGGTGAGTGATGCCGACGACAATCAAAGCGGACGAAGGCCTGACAGATGTTTATGAGGTCCACGGGTCCTGTGCTGAAAAAAGGGGATTCGACTTTCTGGTATGCCGCACCTTGAGCGACGCATTTGACTTCGCCGAAGAGGCGTTGGACGATGCAGGTGAAGTGAGAATCTTATTCCGACGATACAGCCAACGCCAGCTCGATGAGATATACGATGACGACTAACATCATCATCACTTACGAGGTTAACTCCGTCTGCCCGGCATGTGGCGAAAACTCCACGGGCAGCAAGATTGACGGCGGGATTGTGGAGGGAGAACTTATCGTCGAGATGCACTGCAAGCTCTGCGGCGCGGTGTCGCGGATTAAGCCGGACCGGGTGAGGACGACCCCGGCACGAAGCACAACGATTCAGTGAGGAGGAAAGCATGGGAATCAAACTGAAAGAATACGCAAGCCCTGGGCGCGAAGAAGTGAACATGATGTTTTATTGCCCTGGATGCAAAAGCCATCATCCGTATCGCGTAGTCAGCAGCACTACCGCGCGTCCAGTGTGGCACTGGAATGGATCGATGGATTCGCCAACGTTTTCGCCGTCGCTCTTGGTGTTTGGGACAGTCCCTTCCATGCGATGCCACCTATTTCTAAAAGACGGCAAGATACAGTTTCTGGCCGATTGTTTTCATGAATTGCGCGGTCAGACGGTGGAGTGCCCGGATGTGGAGGATGCATCATGAAGGGAATGACCGAATCCGAGGTGCTAGCTGTGGGACATCGCGTGCCCACAGTCCTCAAAGAATGTCCCCTATGCGGTGGGCGGACAACGGAACCTAGATTCTTTCACTGCGCGGAGTGCGGATATCTTCAGTGCTACGACAGCAACGGCTATTACGACGCACAGCGCACAGCGATGCGCGAGAAAGAGGTAAGAGAATGACGGACAAAATTGTGATGTTCGATAGCCCTGAGGCGGCGAAGCTCACGACAATCACGGGATGGGTTTCGCGCACAGGACAGTTTTTCGGCGACGATGAGCGCGGGGCACGATGGTCTGGATGTACCCACGAAACGTGCGAGGAATGCGGACAAATTCACGAACGTGGATGCTGCCGAGAGTGCCTGAACAAACGCGACATTCAGGCGTGGAAAAATGCGCCACGCGCACCGTGGGATGGCAAGACTCCGCTCTATTCCGAGAGATACGACAAGTATTTTTTCTGGAATGCAGAACAGGCGGCGCAAGAACTCGCGGAGGACATGGGCCAGACGCTAGCGGACCTGCTCTTGTACACCTGCGAACCGCGTTATGCTAGTCCCCTTTCGGACGACTATTTCTGCGACGATCTACCCGAGGATGGGGAACTTCCCGACGCGATAGAGGATGCGATGGAACAGTTCAACGCCGCGATCAAGGCTGCTGGGCCTCTCTCGTGGTTTCCGGGAAAATCAGTCCCGGCTTTCGCTGATTCCCAGCAGAACGAGGCGAGCAATGGGTGACAAGACGAAGATCGAATGGTGCGACGCGACGTGGAATCCCATCGTGGGCTGTACGCGCGTCAGCGAAGGATGCCGGAACTGCTACGCGGAGCGAACGGCGCATCGCTTCAGCGCCCCCGGACTGTGCTACGAAGGGCTGACGGTGCTGAGCAACGGGCATCCGTCGTGGACCGGGCGCGTCAAGTTCGACGAGGACGCGCTGCTGCGGCCCCTGAAGTGGAGGAGGCCGCGCAGAATTTTCGTGGACTCGATGAGCGACCTCTTCCACGAGAGCGTTACGGACGAGCAGCGCGACCGCATCTATGCGGTGATGGCGCTTTGCCCGCAGCACACTTTCGTGGCTCTGACGAAGCGGGCCGAGCGGATGTGCGACTACCTGCGCACCCGAGAGGTGGAAAACCGAGTAGCTACGGTCGTCGAAGATATGACGGATGATTTCGCCTTCGTGTGGCCGCTCGCCAATGTCGAGCACGGCGTCAGCGTGGAGGACCAGCTCGCCGCCGACGAACGCATTCCGGTTCTCTTACGGACGCCTTCGGCGCGGCGCATCGTGAGCGCGGAGCCGCTGCTCGCACCCATCCAAATGGATTATTACTTCGTTGATCCTCGCACGCTCCAGTGCTCCGGATTCATCCCCAGGATTGACCACTTATCCGGATACTGCGTGCGCTGTGGCGGTCATATCCACGACCCCGTTCACCTTTTTCCGGGGGGACGCATCGACCAGGTGATCGTCGGCGCCGAATCTGGGCCCGGAGCGCGGCCCATGCACCCGAATTGGGTGCGCAGCCTGCGGGATCAGTGCGTGAAGGCTGGGGTGCCGTTTTTCTTTAAGCAATGGGGCGATTGGCTGCCTGCGATGTGTGATGGCGCGCCTGGGGATGGTCAGGTTATAAACGCGAGCGACGACGCTATTCGCGTCGGCAAGAAAGCTGCTGGACGGTTGCTGGACGGGCGCACGTGGGATGAGATGCCAGGTAGGGCGCAGTGAACGACGGATTGGAGGCTGAGATGGATGGGTGCGCGGTATTTGGGTGAGCCAGCTCATCGCAAAGGACGCCCGCGGAGCTTCCCCGAATCTGCGCTCTACGCGTGGCAGCCGCATCGGAGACAGGATAACACTCAAATGGCTACGATCCTACACGCGGGGTCTGTGCCAGCGCCTGCTCAAGCGCGGAGATGACGTAATCCGTGATGGAGCAGTCCCGGATCGCCGCCGCGACACGGATGCGCTGGTGCAGCTCCGGCGAGACGGTGAGCGAGAGCTGACGCCGCGAGGATGGCTCGCTCTTGGGCGGACGCCCTGGGCCGCGCTTCGGGGATTGAGAATCGCCTGCTGATTTCACTTTGCCTCTTTCTCGATTGGCCGGACGCGCTCCGGGATGGCGGAACTGCTTTAACCACTCGTGGAGACTAGGCGATAACCCCGCTGAACCAAAGATTCCCCACGCCCGAAGTGGTGAGATAGAAGGCCAGATCGCTGCCGGTATCGTTCTTCATCGTCAAGCCGCGTTCCCGCGCGTAGTCAAGGATAGTGAGAAAATCGGCTGCAACCGAGGAATACGTGCGAGCTTTGATTTCATCGCTGGTGAAGTTTTGTTCCAAACCGATCGAAGTCGAATTGTTTTCGGCGTTGGATACAGCGCGGAAAATACGACCCTGATTATCGGAAAACTCTGTAATTTTCATCATTTCCCTTTCCATGAGGCTGATTGCCTCTCACTTACAAATACATAATAGCACAGCTATAAATAATGTCAAGAGGAAAATAAAAGATTCTCCGTTTTTTTTCGAGGGATTTTCTTCTGAGGAATTCCCTCGGTGTGGGAGCGAAAGAGTTTACTTGCATTGCGACTCGTTTTTATACCAATAATCAGACCAGATGGGAAAAGAATCGGCAAAAAGCGATTTGCGAAGGGCTGGCGCGCTGATCTATGAGCGGCGCGGGAAGCGTGGGCGCACGTGGATGGCCCGAATCGGAAGCGGTAGTCGACGCCGGTGGCGATCCCTGGGATCGGCTCTGCTGCTGACGCGCAAGGAGGCCGAGGAGCGCGCGCAACGGCTGCACGCCGGGGAGCTGGGAGCGCCGCTGAGCGGGCTGGCAACCGTGGGAGACGCCGTGGATGACTACATCGCCGCGCGCTCGCGGTCGCAGCGTCCGCTGTCGGCGACGGAGATTGCCTGCTATCAGCGGGATATGGCTCCGCTGCGGCATGTGCGCCTGGTCGCGCTGTGCCTGCCGATTCTGCGCGGGGTGATTCTGCGGCGGGCGACCGAGCAGCCGGCAGCCGCGCGGAAGCAGCTCGCGCGGGTGCAACGTGTGCTGGACCATGCGGTTCGCGCCGGAGCACTTGACCGCAACCCGGCGCGGGAGCTGCCGACAAGCCTGCTGCCGCGCCTGCGCAGCCGGTCGCGTGTGGCCACGCTCGACGAGCTGTGTCACGTGCTGCGTGCGCTGCAACGCGGATCACAGGATGTGCTGTCCGCAGTCGCGCTCCTGCTGCTGACGATGGCGCGCAAGCGCGAGCTGCTGGAGATGGATTGGGACGAGGTGCCCGGCCCAGTCTGGGAGCTGCCCGCCGCGCGTACCAAGTCGCGACGCAGTGTGCTGATACCACTCGGCGCCACGGCTGCGACGATCCTTGAGGAGCTGAGGGATGGTCGGGCGCGGCCCTTCGCGCTCGCAAAAAATACGCTGAATCATGCGCTTGCGCGAGCGACCAGCGGACTGACCGTGCATGATCTGCGCCGCAGCGCGGCTACGTATTGCGCGGAGAGGGGAGTGCCGGGAGATGTGATCGAGGCCGCGCTCAACCATGCGCGCGCCGGAGTGGCTGGGGTGTACAACCGCGCGCACCTGCTGGATCAGCGGCGTGAGATGCAGGTCATGCTGGCGGAGGCGATTGAGGAGCTGCTCGGAGCGCGGTGGTGGCAGTCGACCAGGCTGGAGGGCAAGCGATGACGAGGCTACCACCAAAGACATGCCGGGACGCACTCTCGCGCGCGGGTCCTTCCCCGGCCCGATCGCAAGCGGGTAACGCGCCAGCCCGGGGCTTGGCTAGCGACAGAAACGCGGGTCGAAATTTCAATTTCGTTATGGGAATTCCCATGGGAAATCCTATGGGAATTCCCCTAGGGTGAAAAAGTGGCATACGCCCGATAGCTCTTTGTAGGTAGGTTTGGATGTCACTTCAAAAGACAGTCCCGGAAGCTGCGGAAATATTTGGGGTTACTCCAAGGCAGATCTATAACTGGATCAACGATGCAAGCTGCCCATCTATCTTTGTCGAAGGGGTCCAGACGTTAGTCTTCCCTGACGTTCTCCAGTGGTTCGTATCTTACCAAGTTAGCAAAAAGACGCGAAGGCGGCGAAATTTAGACCCGACTTCAGACGCCGAAAACCTTGACGAAGCGACGCTGCGCAAGACTCGGGCTGAAGCCGACCTGAAAGAACTCCAGATTGCCCGTGAAAAGCGCGAAGTGCTTCCGGTGGATATGGTCGAACGTGGTCTGGTGCGCGCGAACAAAGCCATCCAGACGCAGATTCTGGGGCTCCCAGCCGCCCTGGCACCGCAACTTGTGAGCCAGCCGGACCGCATGGCAGTCTTTGGCATTCTGGATCGGGCCTGCCGATCGGTGCTGACCAACCTCGCCACCATGCAGGACTTGGGCACAGAAGACGATCCTCCAGAAGCTGCCGTGACCAGCGATGAGTGAGCCTCTCCACGAATCATCCCTCCGGGCCGTCTTTGCGCGTGGCGCGCGGATGTTCCTGCCGCCGCCTTCACTCTCGCTGAGCGAGTGGGCGGACAGGTACGCCTACATCCCGCGCGAAACCGGCGCTCATCCTGGCAAATACCACACTGATTTTGCCGAGTATCAGCGCGGCATCCAAGACGCGATAACCGACCCAAAGACAGAAACAGTCGTCATGATGATGGCCGCGCAGACTGGCAAGACTCAGATTCAGTTGAATGCGATCGGCTACTTCACCCACTGGGAACCGTCCCCTATCCTGTGTATGCAGGCCAGCGAGCGCGAGGCCGAGAAGTTCTCTAAGATGCGCATCGCTAAGATGATCCGCGAGACTCCCGTACTGCGCCCACTCTACCCCTCCCCGCGCAGCCGAGACAGCGGGAACACTCTTCTGACGAAAGAGTTCCCCGGCGGCATCCTGGTTATCGCCGGCGCGAACGCGCCCGCCGGACTCGCGTCGATGCCCATTCGAGTACTCATCCCGGATGAGGTAGACCGCTATCAGGAATCAGCGGGAACCGAGGGCGACCCGGTAGACCTGGCGGATAAGCGCACCACCACTTTTTGGAATCGCAAAAAAGTGCTCGCGTCCACTCCGGGCATCAAAAACCTGTCGCGCATTGAGCGCGCTTGGAATGCCTCGGACCAGCGCAGTTATTATGTGCCGTGCCCTCACTGTGGAGAGTTTCAGACTCTTGCGTGGCCGCGCCTCAAATATCGTTTTGCTGACGAGGACGAAAAGCGTCTGCGAGACTGGTTTTACGTCTGTCTCAACGGCTGCGAGATTCGGGAGGATCGCAAGCAGCAGATGGTGCGCCGGGGGGAATGGCGCAGCGCAAATCCCTCTCACGACGGCAAGACAGCCGGATTCGCGCTCAATGCGCTCTACTCTCCCACCTTGGACTGGGAGAAGCTGATTCAGGAATGGCGCGAGTCTGAGGGGTCGCTTGAGCGACGAAAGGTGTTCATCAATACGCGCTTGGCCGAAACGTGGGAGATTCGCGGCACAGGCGCATATGCCCACGACATCCAAGGCCGCGCGGAGCAGTGCGCTGACCCGCTTCCCCCGGGCGTCCTGTGGATTACGTGCGGCGTGGATACGCAGGATAATCGCCTGGAGTGTAGCTGGATCGGCTGGGGAATGGGAGACGAACGATGGGTGCTGCGGCATGAAGTGTTCTTTGGAGATTTGGGACTTCCGGAAAGCTACCCGGAAAGCCCGTGGGCGCGCCTCCGGGATGCGCTGCTTCAGGAGTGGCCCCACGCGCTGGGAGTCACCATGCGCGTCGGGGCTGTGCTCATTGACTCAGGCGGCCACTTCACGGAACGGGTCTACGAGTTCACGCGCACACACCAGGCGCGCGGATGGTTTCCCTGCATCGGGCGCAGCGGTATCGGTCGGCCGCTTTTGAGTGCCGGGAGCCGCGTCGGGCCGCACAAAACCCTGCTCTATATTGTGGGAGTCGATACGGCGAAGGAAGACGTCTTCACCTCTTTCCGCGTGGGCAAGCCAGGCGGCGGCTACTGCCACTTCGATTTCAGCCTGCCAGAGGAGTATTACCACCAGGTCACGGCAGAAAAGCTCGTTGAACGCAAGTCTGGATTTGAGACCCGAATGGAATGGGTGAAGACCTCCCCGCGGAACGAGGCGCTGGACTGCTTTGTTTACGCCCGGGCGGCTGTCAATATCCGTCGTCCACGCTTCCACGCCATTCAGGCCTCCCTCCAGCGCGCCGCGAGACAGATTGCGGAGGCGCGTGACCAGCAGCCTCCTCTTTTTGCCGCACTCCCAGAGCCAGAATCCCCCGGAAGCGCGTCGCCAGCTCCTGAGCCTTCCCCGTCGCACCCTCAGACATCTCCTCGCCAGCGGGTGATCGACACTCTGCGCCGCATGAGATAGGAGTGGCATTGCGCCCGGAACGTATGGCACTACAGACGCATGGGCAGCCTACAGAACCCTCCGACACCCCTCCTCCAGCTCGGAGACGCGATGCTGCCCACCGAACCGACCGAGCTTCGCGCCGGTGATACCTGGAACTGGACACGCGCGTGGGGACCGTATCCGTCCGCCCTTTACACGCTCCAGTACATCTTCAACTCGCCGTTCAACCGCTTTGTTCTCCCTTCTGCGGCCATCACGGCAGACGAAGACGGGCAGAGCTTCGATATTCAGGCGACGAGTGCGCAAACCCTCCCCTGCGCCGCAGACACTTACCAGCTCCTGGCTGTGCTCAGCGGCATCGCCGGGTCTTCCAGCGCCGGGCAGCAGGTCACGCTGCCGCTCCAGAATGTTCTCGTACAGCCAGACCTCTTGTCAGCATCCGGGCCTGTAGACACTCGCTCGAGCGTGAAAAAACAACTGGACGCGCTGGAGGCAGCACTCGCCGGAGACACGCGCCCGGACGTGCTCGATTACATGATCGAAGGACGGCAGATCCACAAGATTCCTCCGGCTGAGCGCATCCGCCTTCTTTCCTGGCTGCGCTCCATGTATCGCGCGGAGCAGCGCGCCAAGGGCGAATATACGCAGCCCTCCACCATTTCCTTTCGCCTGCGCAGGAGCTTCTGACGATGGCTGATCTCTGCATTCTCGATTTGTCGGAGGCGCGCGCCGCACTCGCTCAGGATTCTCCCGCTGTCGGATCGTCCGCTCGGACACTCACGTCCGAGAGTACGATGGACATGCTCAGCGGCGCTTCCGGCATCGGAGGTTTTCACGCCGCCAAGTTCGGGAGACTGACCGAGGATTGGAGCGCAGGACTTCGCACTCTGAACGAAGAGCTGATGAGCGACCTGCGACGGCTGCGCAGCCGGGCGCGCAGCATGGCGATCAACTCTCCGCTCATCAGCAAATATCTTCAAATGTGCCGGACAAACATCGCCGGCCCAAATGGCATCCGCCTTGACTTCCGTCTTCCCCAGCAGACCGAACCCGGTTCGGACGGACTACCCGCCGCTGTGGACTCTGCCGCCAGTGAAGCACTGAGCCGCGCGTGGCGATCATGGGGAGCGCGCGGCTCCTGCACGGTATGCGGAAACTTCTCCCTCGACGATCTGCAGCGCGTATGCGTGGAGACAGCCGCCCGCGACGGCGAAGTGCTACTGCGCCTCTTCCCCACCCCGAAAAGCACAAACCCCTTCGGGTTGCAGCTTGAGCTCATCAACGCCGACCGCCTGGACGAGACGTACAACCTCGATCCGGTCGGAGGCAAGAACCGCATCGTGATGGGGGTCGAGGTCACGCCGCGTGGCCTGCCCGTCGCCTATCACCTGTGGGATGCAGACCCCTACTCGCTGTTTGGACACGCGAAAAGGGAGCGGGTTCCGGCTTCGCAGATCATCCACTATTACGTTCCGCGCCGACCCTCTCAGGTGCGCGGCTATCCGTGGATCGCGCCGGCCATGCTCCGGACGCACATGCTGGAGGGATACGCCGAGGCGGAGGTGGTGGCCGCTCGGATTTCGGCATCGGTCGTGATGTCGATGGAGACCGACCCGAACGCTCCGGCGACTGATTTCCAGGGAGACGGCCTTACTGCCGACGGCGGAATGGCCGTCGATATTGGGCCTGGCAAAGCTATCCAGTTGCCCGCCGGGATGAAGCTATCCGACCATACGCCGGCGCATCCCACCACAGCCTTCAGTGCATTCGTCAGCGCGGCCCAGCGCGAGATCGCCAGCGGTCTGAACGTCAGCTATTACAAGCTGGCGAATGATCTGGCCGGGATCAACTATTCCTCCGGGCGACTCGGCGAGCTGGAGGAGCGCGAAATGTGGAAGGAAATGCAGCAGGTCTTCATTGACCGCTGCCTGCGTCCCGTCCTGTCCGCATGGCTACGCCAGGCCACGCTCACCGGCGCGATTCGTCCCAAACTGGAGCGCCAGGAGATTCTGGATGAATATTCGCGCTGGCTCCCGCGCAGGTGGGGATGGGTCGACCCTCTCAAGGATGTTCAGGCCAGCACGTTGCTTGTGCAGAACGGCTTCCAGACGCAGCAGGGGATTCTCCAGTCCGAGGGGATCGACTTCGACGATTTGTGCCAGCAGCGGAAGTATGAGCAGGACCGCGCCGACGCGCTGGGCCTCAAGTTTGGCACTGATATTCGCGGCATGGGAACGGCGGAGGTGAACGCAGGCCCCGACACCACGCAGGACGACGAGAGCAGTTCCGGGGAGGTCGAGAACCCACCCGAACAAGCCGCCGCGAAGCCGACTGTCCCGGCTGCGGCGGTCTCCAAGCCAGCGACGAAAAACAAAGGCGGAAGTGTTCCGCCGAAGGCAAAAAAATAGGGGCTTGCATTGCGCCTGCAATGCACAACAAGGTGAGGGCATGGAAACACCGGATGAATTCGTGGGGACGCGGCGACTGGAAGCAGTGGCCGCACCGATCCCCGACCCTATCCCGAATGACGCGAACCGAGCGGCTGACGGGGATGGATCAGCCGGGGAAGCTGTGCCCCAGCGACGCAGTGGCCCGGACCCTGGACGATTCGCGTTCGTCGCCTCCACAGACGCCCCTGTTCGCATGGGGTATCGGGTGGAGACGCTGAAACACGCGGAAAACAATGTGCGCATGGGGCGCGTGAAATCCGGCACCGCTCCGCTTCTGTGGGCGCACGACCAGAGCGACCCGGACAACCATCTGGGTCGCATCGATTCAGCGCGTATTGAGAACGGAAAGCTGCTCGTCGAGGGGCAGTTCAGCCGAAACCCCATCGCGCAGCAGAAGCGCCAGGACTACGACGACGGCATCATCAAGACCGCGTCCGTGGGCTTCACAGTCCACGCCTACCAGCGAGTAGCTGACGCCACCGAAAACGGCCAGAAGTCCCCCGCCTACGAAATCACGGATTGGGAGCCGCGCGAGGTCTCGCTTGCGCCTGTGCCTGCCGATCCGGCAGCAGTTTCCACCCGCAGTGCTTCTGCGCAAACCCCCACCCCCCGAATGGAGATCACCGTGGAATCCACCCAACAGCCCTCCCCCGAAGCGATCAACCTGCGTCGAACGCAGGAAATCATGGCCGTGGCCGGCGACAAGGACTTCAGCAAGTACGTCACGCTGGAAGAGACCCGCGCCGCCATCGAAGGCAATACCACCCCCGACGCCTTCCGCGAGATGGTCATGCGCAAAATGATCGATCGCAACTCGGCTGAGGTCCAGCGCAGCGCGGGCGATGAGCTTTACGGTAGCCTGTCTCGCTCCGACAAAAAGCGGTACTCTGTCGTCCGCGCCCTTCGGGCTGCTGTGAATATCGCGCGCCCTGGCGAGTTCCAGCGGGACGCCTCCGAGGCTACACTGGAGCGCGAGGTCAGCGTGGAGCTGGCCAAGCGCACCGGGCAGACGACTGCCGGACTGCTCATCCCGGACGCCGCCCTCTCCACGCGTGCGCTGGGCACCAGCGCCATCGCTGCGGCCAGTGGTCAGCTTGAATTGACGAGCGCCTCCGGCGCAGTGAGCACGGTTACCACGGATGAAATCATCCGGCTCCTGCGTCCCAAACCCCGCGTGGTCCAGTTGGGCGCGCGCGAGGTGAACGGCCTGACGGGCGTCATGCGCTTCCCCATCCAGACGGGCGCGAGCACCTGGTACTGGCTGGGCGAAGGCGCGACGGTCACGGCCGCAGACCTTACCATGTCTTCGGTCGAGGTCAAGCCTCGGCGCGGTTCGGCGCAGAGCGGCATCACCATGGAGATGATCGCCAGCGAAGCCCCGGACATGGAAGCGCTGATCATTGCGGATATGAATCAGATCCGCAACCTCGGCATCGACGAGGCGGCGCTCACCGGCCCTGCCGCTGGCCCCGGGCCGACTGGCGTCCTGAACACCACCGGGGTCCAGATCGTGACGCCGTCCGGAACGGTCAGCGTCTACACGACCGCGCACATGCTCAGCTATGCGGACGTTCTGAACTTCGAGACGCTCGTTGCGGAGGCGAATGCCGACGCGGCCACCAGCGCGTGGATGACGACCCCGGGGATTCGCAGTGCGCTCAAGAGCACGCAGATGTTTCCGGGTGCGTATTCAGCGCCCATCTGGCAGGGCACAAACCGCGACCCGCTCGGACTGGACGACGGCCCCCTTGGCTATCGCGCAGGCGTCACCACTCAGCTCCCAAGCAACGGGACGGTGACCGGGTACTCAGGCCCCGGGCTTCACACTGGCATCTTCGGCGACTGGTCCAAGATCGTCATCTGCGGATGGGGCGCTACCGAGGCCATCTACGACCCCTACACGCAGGCCGCATCCGGCGTGACGGTCATGACCATTCGTTCGCTGCACGATGTGCTGGTGCGCCACGCAGTCGCCTTCGCTGCCGCCACCAATATCGCCACGGCTTAACCGAGATACACCCAACGCGAGCAACCACCAGCGCAGCGGGGAGGGTCGAAACTGGCCCTCCCCTTCGCGAAAGGAAAATATGCCATCCCGACCGATTGAGCCTGTCCGCGCCGTATGTCTGAAGAGCTTCATGCACGAGGAGAAGCCCGTGCATCACGGCGAAATCATCGTCATGAAACCGCACACTTTTCGCATGTTGGAGCACGCCCGGCTGGTGCGCGTGGCTACGTCTGCTGATCTGGCACCCAAGCCTCCCGCCACTTCGGAAGCGGGCACGGGAGCGAAAGCGCCCGGAAAGTAAACCATGTTTGGCGACACCGATCTCAAAGTGTTCTTCGCGGACTTCGGGGTTCCGGTTGTGTTCGGGGCCGTCACCGCGCTGGGCCTTCTGGACGTGGAGACGGATGTGTTTTCGCATGGAGCTGGCCCCGGCGGAGTGGAACGCGTGAATTACCGACTGCGGCTGCCGTGGAATGCGTTCTCGCCTTCTCCGCAGCCCACAGACACCATCCTTGTCAACGGAGCGAGCTATCAGGTGCTCAGCCTGCCGACGCAGAAAGACATGCAGATTCTTGAGTTGGCCCTGAAGGCGGTGCCATGAGCCAGACGCTTTGGACAGTGGCGGCAAATGCGCTCGTCGCAGCGCTGGAAAGCGTCGGCAATCCCGGGGCGCCGGTTTACCGCGCTCGCTACGACGCCATCCCACAAAGCGCGAGCGCTTACAACCTCTTCCCCAACACAATCGAGATGCAGAACGACGACTCACGCGCGGCGATGAGCGTCAAAGCGACATTCATGCTCCGGGCATATATCGGCGTGCTGACGGGCGTGGACGTAGCCATCGACCCCTATCTCGCGTGGGCGTGGCAGGCGATTACCAAAGATCCCACTCTCGGCGGCGTCGCGCTGGACACACGCATCCAGCGCATCGAGTACAGCTACATCGGCGACACCGGCGCGGATCAGGTCTGCGCCGATCTGACCCTCGAAGTCACCCTCAGCGTATCGCGTTCAGACCCAACTCTCACCGGAATGGAGAACTAACATGGCAGGCACTCCCCACAAGATCGTCAGTTTCAAGGGCCAGCTCGGCTATCAGGTCACCACCGCTGGCGTAGTAACCACCACCATCATCACGGGGCTGACGGGCACCAAGCTCGACGTGACCACGGACAAGGTCTCGACTACGGACCACTCCACGACCGGATGGAAGTCGAGCCTTCCGGGCCTTTCCGAGTGGAAGGTAACGGCCAAACTGCAGTACATCGCGCTCGACACCACGCATGAATATCTGCGCACCGCCGCGCTCGGGCAGCAGCAGATCGCCATCATCTTCTACCCGGAGCAGGCCACGGGCAGCGGCGAAGACTCCTACGCCGGGCCAGCCTACATTACCGGCTGGAGCGTGGATGCAGAGGGCGACAACAAAGCCGAGGAGATGGACCTCTCCTTTGAGGGGATCGGCGCGCTGACGCTGACCGCACAGTAAGCACGGAAGGCCCGTGCGGAGTCGCGCAGGCCTTCGCCTCATCCCCCCGCAGGAGACTCACGATGCAACTGGACCGAACCCCCATCTGTATCACTCTGGACCGGCCGCGCGAACTTCGCTTCAACCTGAATGCGGAGTTGCTCGTCCGCGCCCAGGCGGACGCCGAAAATGGCCTCCTTCAGGAAGTGGGAACCATCCACAATCCGGAGACGGGCGAGGAGATGCCCCGGATGGACGTCCACTTGGCGAACCTGCGGGTGTATTTGTGGGCCGCGCTTCAGGCCGATGCTCGGGCGCGGGGCGATCTGCTCTCGCTGGACGCGGTGGGGGAGTTGCTGGACACCCGCGAAAAGATCACCCAGGCGCTCTCGCTGGTCGGCGCTGCGCTGGCGCAGTATTACGGCGGTGGGGTGGGGGAAGCCGCGCCCCGGCGCGCCGACGCAGACGCTCCGGGGCATCCTTCACATGGGAAGACGCGTTCCGCACGCTCTGCGGCGAAGGGACGCTGAGGCCCCAGGATTTCTACGAGCTCACGTGGGCGGAGGCGATGCTGCTGCTGGAAGGGCGCGCGGAGCGTGAGAGGCGATGGTGGCGCGGTGCGCGCAGCCTGCTGGCGTGGGCGATTGCGTGGCTGCTGGCTCCCCACACCCGCGAAGGCAGAAAGCCGCTGTCTCCGGCCGCAATTCTTGGCGAAGAAAAGACATCTAGCAAGCCGGATGATACGGTTTACGGGACGCCGGCTGAACTGCGCCGCATCGTGACAGGAGGCTCCGGTGGGAAAAAATAATGTCGTCGTCCACATTGTGGCGAACGCGGATACCGAACAGGCAGTGGAGAAGGTCATCGCCGACCTGCAGCGCGTGCGCGAAGCGGCGGAGAAGTCCAACCAGGCACTCTCGGCAGGCGCTTCCCGGATGGTGTCGGCGCTGGGAGGCCCCGGCGCGATGCTGGCCGGCGGCCTGGGATTCGCAACGGCCATCTACGGCGCGCGGATGCTCGTCGGCGCGCTCTCCGGGGTGGTGCGCGAAACCACGGATGTTGCCATGCAGCTCAAGCGCATGGGCGAGCAAACGGGGATTTCCACCGAAGACTTGTCCGTCCTGCGCTACGCCTCCCTGCGCACCGGCGTGAGCTTTGAGACGCTTTCGCGCGGATTCAAGCATCTGGCGACGGTCATCTACGAAGAGCAGCGGGGAATGAAGTCGGCATCCCTCGGCTTCGACGCCCTGGGCATCACGCAAAAGGAGGTGGCCGCGACCGGATACGACGTGTGGAAGGTGCTCGAGCTCGTGCAGAAGAAGTTCGCGGAACTTCCCAATGGCGTGCAGAAATCGGCTGCAGCCACGGCTCTTTTCGGACGCAGTTCCCAAAATATGATTCCGATCCTGAATGACGGGGCGGAGGGTCTGGACGCGCTGAAAGGGGCTGCCGAAGCCGCAGGGGCTGTCTGGACCGATCTGGACCTCCAGAAGATGGAGGAGATGAAGCAGAAGACCACCGATCTGGCCATGGCGTGGGAGCGGCTGAAGCGCAGCATGTCGGAGTCCGCTCCCGTGGAAATGGGCACCGAATGGCTGACGAGTCTTCTGACTGGGATTTCTCACATCCCGGAGGACATTGAGCGCGGCGGCGGCCTCAATTTGGGTGTTGTCCCACTTGGGCGCCTTGGTACGGTCGATTCTGCTGCGCCAGTGAGCAGCCCGAAGAAACCCGCTCCGCCGATCGTCGATCCGACCGCGCAGCAGGCGGCAATTCGCGAGGCTCAACAGGCGAATCGCCAGGCGCTGGCACAGCGCCGCGCGCTTGAGCAGTCCGAGATGTCCACCGTGCGCGCCGGCATCGCCTCCGAAAGCCGCTCTCGCATAGCGGCGCTGGAGGCGTTGCACAAGCAACAGCTTCTCTCCGATCGTGCCTACTACACACAGCGCGAGGCAGCGCAGGAGGAGGCGTGGCGGCGCGAGCGCGCGGTGGTCGAAGAGCAGCGATCCACCGCCGTGGAGGATCGCAGGATGCTGGAAAAGCAGCATCCCGCAGACGCAGCAGGCAAGCTGCAGGTGCAGGCGCAGGTGGCTGCGGCGCGGGAGCGCGAATTGGCCGCCACGCGCGAGCTGACGCAGCTCGACGGCCAGCGTATGCGCGACAATATCGCGCTGGCGGAGGCTGCGGCCGAAGCCGCGCACGCCGCTCAGTTGCGCCGCGCACAGGTGGGATCTGATCTGGAGCGGGCGCAGGGTGGCACCCATGCGCAGGCGGCCATTCGCGCGCAGCAGCTTGCGGCGGCGGATGAGAGGCGCAAGCTGGGCGCGCAGGGGGCGACGCAGGCCGAGCTGGCTCAGTTTGACGCGCTGGAGAAAATTCGCGAGGCCAAGCTGCGCATTGCAGCACTCGATGCCCAGCAGCGCGAGACCATGCGTGGATTCCGCGAGCAGGAAGACGCGGTGAATCAGGCGCAGCTCTCCGGAACCATGACGCAGGAGGCGGCTGCGCAGCAGCTTCAGGCCATCCAGCAGCGCGAGATCGTCGCGCTCCACGCTCTGCAGCAGGCCTATCAGGCGCTGGGGCCTGCCGCCGCCGACGCGGCAGCCCAAACCAACAGCGCCGTTACCGGCATCATGCGACAGATGCATGAGGAAATGAAGTCCGCTACGCAGGATGTGAGCACGGCTACCGGGGAAGCAGAGAAGATGGCTCACTCCATCTTTGACCCGCTGACGCATGGAGCGCAGCGCTGGCGCGACACCTGGCGGCAGATTGTGAACGGGCTGGCGTCTGACATGGAAAAGCTGGTGGAGAGCCAGCTCTTCGGGATGCTGTTTGGCGATCCGCAGGGGCGCGGCGGACGCGGGCTGAACGGCACAAGCTTCAAGGGCGACACCAGCAATCCGTGGGGCGCTGGCGCAACCGGCGCGGCGGGTATGCTGGGCGGCCTGCTCAGCCATTTCCACCACACGGGGAATGCTCCAGCCACTCCACCGGCCAGCGCGCCGACCGGGATGGTTGCGCCAGTGACTCCGGGCCAGAAGAGCAACCCTCTGGCGATGCTGGAGGGGTTGGCACTCCGCGGCGCGGGTGCCCTGGGAGGCTTGTTTCACAAACATGCCAATGTGGTCTCCAACGGTGGCCTCGGCGCTGGAGCTGGAGCGCTGCCCACCGCTGCGGCAGCGGCTGCGAATATAGGCAATCCACAAGGCGGGGAGTCGGGAGTGCAAGTGGTCATCCACAATCACGGCAACCCCGTAGCGGCGGCCAGCGCCAGCAAGATGACAAGCCAGATGTCCCAGCAGGTGGTGAATATCGTGCTGAAGGATATCAGTCACAATGGCAGCATCGGGCAGTCCATCACCGCGATTGCCACATCGCTCATTGCCGGCTAACGAACCGGAGAGCAACCGCTCAGTTGGATCGAGTGAGGGTGAAGGTTCCGGGCATGAGGGCATACTGCGCCGCGCAACCGCCGCCATCCTGCGGCAGTTGGATTTCCCCTTCGATGGTGTTGCCGTCGCTCTGAAGGATGCCCGTCAAGGTGGCTGTGGTGTCGATTGACACTTCAGGGCCGTAGACTCCCGAACTGAGCGAATAAATCTGCATTGTGCCCATGCAATATCCTGAGAGGTCGCCCGGCACATTCTGGATCGTCACCGTTCCGCTGAGGGCGTCACTGGCCACGATGCCATCTGTGCTCGCAACTGGATTGGAGCTCAGGGCGGCTGAAACAGGAAATGACTGGCCATCGAGGATCGCCGTCCCTGTCCACGATCCCGTCACGCTGGGGGTTGGGTATCCCGTCACATTCCATGTCTGTGCGGGCGTGGTTCCCTGGGCGCTGACAGCTATCGTGCCGGTGAACAGGTTCCCTGCGAGCGAGCCGCTCAGGGTGAGGGTCTGCGTGGAAGGCGGGCAGCTTGTCTGTGCGCAGGCCAGATTGGAACTCGCGCTCAGATTCACCATTCCGGTGCTGCTGATGGTCCCCGAAACGGTTCCAAGGTAAGTCCCTGGTCCTGGCGCGATAAAATAAATGTTTCCCTTGACCGTACCTGCGCCGCCGGTGGTGGTGGTCGTCAGGTTTGACACCCCGATGGCCGGAGCTGCTGGAACGTTTGGGCCGATCTGCCCGGTGGTGAATCCCCACGCGCCGTTGAGTGCGACCTGCGGGCTTGTGCCACTCCCTGAACCACTTGTGCCAATCCCTGAGCCGCTCCCTAATCCGCTTGTGCCATTGTTTGAGCCGCCGCAGCCGGTAAGGAATGCGACGAGCAGCACGGCGCATACATGCGCGCACCTCATGGGAGAACCTCGGACGCCACTGTGACGGCGGGTCTGGAGGCCGGGTTCGCTTCGTCCACGGCTGCCCAGATCACCATCGCCAGCCATCCCAGAACGGTCCAGCCGAGGAAAAGAGTTAGCCAGAAGATGACTGCGGTGTGGGAAGCGTGGCGCACGCGCGCGATGACCACCGGCAGAAAGTAGAAGACGACGCCGATCGCAAGCAGCGCGAGTAGCATCACCAGGCTGGCTACGTCGCGGTTGCCTTGTGCCCGCGCGGCAGCGGACGTTCCTGTGTGCGTGGCCACTCCCAGGACGACTGCAAAAGCGCCCACCATGAGAAAAATACCGATCCCGTTTGCGAGACGATTGGGGCGTTGCCTCTCATTTTCCATAACCCCTCCTTGCGGGCCGAGAATATCACGGGGAGGGTCAGATTTTCAGGCCTTTGAGATAAATTTCTTTCCACGCGTCCGCCCATACTTCGTCCACGCTTTGGCTGACCTCTTCTGCAACAGTCCCTTCCATGCCCAGCCGCGCGTGGACTACGGCCTCATCCACAAGGATATAGAGCACGTGCGTCTGTTCGGTGCGGTCATTGCATCGCCTGCCCAGAATGACGGTCTGGCTCCCTTTCGGTATCCAGCAGATCCACCCGGTGGGCGTCTGGGGCGAAGACTGGCGACGCCCGGCGCGCCCGCGCCCGGCATAGGCATCTTCCGTGGCCTGGAGCAGCGCGTGCGGGCGCATGGCTGCGCGAATCGGCCCATTGTGCGTCAGCTCGCGCAGGTAATCGCTGGGAATGCAGATGTGCCTGCGTCCCCCGTGGGCCATCTTGATATTCCCGTACTCCTGCTGGGGCATGTAGTCCGGTGCGCCCGTCTTTCGGTTTTCGGTGGCCGTGCGGACGGCAGACCCCGCGCGGATATCTCCGCGCTTCGCCGGGGTGATGCGGATATTGCGGATAGTCCAGTCGTTGCGCAGGTGGAAGATTTCCGGCAGTGTCGCTCGCACCGCTTTCTGCCCAAGCTGCGCGAGGCGCGTCAGGGTGAGGGCGGTCGCGTAGGGCACCTGACGCCGCTCGATTTCGTTCAGGTGCTTCTCCACCCCCTGCAGATCGACAGTGAAGCGAATGTCCATGATCCTATCTTGCACTGCGACTCAGTTGCAGTGCATCTTCGGGGGGTATGAGCAGCCCGATCATCTTTCCGTCGCTGTCCTGTTTTCCCACGATGGATGGGTCTGAATCGCTGGAAAATGACACACTTTCGGATAAGGCGCAGAGTGGCTACGTCGCGACGCGGCCCCGGTTCACGCGAGTGCGTCGCACATGGAAAGTGAACTTCCGCACCATCACCGCTGCTGACAAGCTGGCGCTCGAGACCTTCGCTGCAGTGACGACGGCGCGCGGGGCGAATTCCTTTTATTTCCCAAACGTCCTCACGAACGGCGGCTTTGAGCAGCCGGCGACGTTGAGTTGGCAGCTTGCGTCCGGGTGGACGGAGGGCAGCGCAAATGACTTCGCCGGGGGCAATCCGACCGATGCGCAGGTGCTTGTGCAGACGTCGCAGGTGGACTCCGGCAGCTACGCGCTGCAGTGTGGCTTTGTGGCTGGCTACGATTTCGCCGCTGGGGCCAATGGAGCAGCCTGCGCCATCAACACTGTCGGGATTCCTGTGATTCCGGGCGAGAGTTACACCCTCAGCGGCGACATGCTTTCGACGCCGCCCGCTGGGACTGGTTGGTATCCGTCTGTGAATTTCCTGTGGATCACGGGAGTCTCGGAGATCACATCGTCTGGGCAACTTATTCCCGGCGCGAACATTGTCAGCAGCGGCTCACTTACGTGGCCGGTGGCTGCGGGGAATGGCGCATGGCAGACGGGCAGTTTGACGGTGACGGCCCCTGCCGGTGCGCAGTACCTGTTTGCAATGCCCGGGGTCAATCTGGTTAACGGCCCGACTGCCCAGACCGTCGGCACGAACTGGAATGCCTACTTCGACAATCTGGCGTGCGCGCTCACCACCCCGCTCACCACCTTTGGGCGCATGGCGGGAAGCGCAAACCTTGGCGTCCCGGTGCGCTTCACATCGCTGCCTGAGTTCAGCGACATGGGCTGGGTGGGCAATCAGAAACGCTTTGGCGCGGCGATGGCGCTGACGGAGGTCTAAGTGAGCACTGCTGCCAGTCCGTTCGCAATCCTCAGCCGCGCCGCGCAGATGGATACGCCAGCGCTGGCCAGCGGCGACGCGTGGCTGCTGCTGCTGGATTTTGTCTGGCAGGGGCAGCATCTGCGCCTGGTGCGCAATCCCTCCCCGGTGCAGTTTGACGCGGGTGACGGCAACGGCCTCAACACTTACGAAGCCTACAACTTTGAGTTGGAAGTGGACCAGACCAGCAATGGGAAGCTCCCCACCATCCAGCTCCATGCGAGCAACGTTCTGGGCGTCCTGCAGTCGCTGATCGAGCAGAATGCAGGGATCGCCGACGGGGAATGCAATATCTACGTGCTGAACACCGGCAATCCAGCGGGCGAGCCAGACCTCGCGCTTGCGACGACGGTGCAGAAAGTTGCGACGAGCGACAAGCTCGTGACGTTTGAGCTGAGCGGCCCATCGCCGCTGCGCCTGAATTTCCCTCGCTACAGCTATCGCGCGACCTACTGCATGTGGCTGGTGCGATACAAGGGTCCACAGTGCCTGTACAACGGCACGCTGCCGAGCTGCGACGGCACCTATGACGGACCGAACGGCTGCCAGGTGCATGGCAACACGCTGAACTTCGGGGCGTGCCCCGGTATCGGCACCAACGGCATTGCGATTGCGACGGCGGCCAACTGATGATCGACCACACGCTCTATCTCGACCTGCTGGGCAAGCCGTTTGTGGAAGGCGGTCGCGGACCGTTTTTCTACGACTGTGTGGGCCTGATGCTGGAGCTGCACCGTCGCATGGGCCATCGGATGCCGGAGTGGGCCAGCGACCCGGAGGAAGTGCCCCGCGCGATGAGCCTCTTTGAGACGGTGACTGAGCCGCGCCCGGGAGACTGCGTGCTGCTGCGCAGTCCTGATCCGGGTTGGCATGTGGGCGTCCTGGTGACACCCACGCTCATGCTCCACGCCCGCAGCGAAGCTGGCGTGCTGGTGGAGTCCATCGCGCGAGCACCCTGGAAGAATCATGTGGAGGCGTACTTCCGATGGAGGAATTGATTATCCCTGCGGCAGATTCTTGCGCTCTTGCGCTTGCCGGCGAATATCCCTCAGGAACGGTGCGAGTGCTGGAGCGGCTGAATCCCTTCGACCCCGGAAGGGTGACCGTCCACACGCTGGAATGGATGCCAGAGGAAAGCGTAGGTTCTGTGGTGCGTCGCGCAGGCCTCGACGCGTCCGCGTGGATCCTCTCTCAGAATGGAGCAAAGGTTGCGCTTGAGGATCACGAGCGAGTGCTGACGCTCCAGGGCGCTTCCATCGTGGCCTTTCCCCGGCTGGGCGGCGGAGGCTGGGTCAGCCTGCTGGTGATGAGCGCGGCGCTCCTGACCGGCTTTGCCGCGGCTGCCGTGTTGCTGGCGTATGCCACACTGTCCATCGGCACGATCCTGACCATCGCAGGGGCCGCAGCCGCGGTTGGGGGTTCGATAGCGTCCTGGGCGCTGCAGCCGGCGCTTCCCGGTTCGCCTTCTTTTTCGATGACCTACGACCCGACCGGGCCAAAGAGCCTCGCACAGCCCGGCGTGCCAATGCCCAAGGCCTACGGGACTTTCGCGTGGGGTGGCAACTGCATTTCGAGCTATGTGCAGTATCAGGGCAACAACGCGACCATCTTTGCCCTCTTTGATTACGGGTTCGGCACCGCGTCCAGTATTTCCAACGTCCTGCTGAATGGCCGCGCGATCTCCACTTACGAGAACGTGAGCTATCTCACACGCATGGGGTATCCGGGTGTTCCGCCGGGAACCACACCCCAGCCAAACACGAACCAGCAGACTCCGATTGCTGGCTTTAATCGCACAGAGAACGGCTACCCCATGGAGACAGAGCTTCTCGTCTCCAATGGCCCGGTGGTGTATCAGGGAATCGGCACAGACGTTCAGGGATTCGACGTCACCTGCAAGTTTCCGAGCGGCCTCTATCACGTCTCAGCGCATGGCAACTTTGTTCCGCTGCGCATCAGCTACCAGATCGAAATCTCTCCCCATGGGCTGAATCAGTGGACGACGCCAGTATTCCCGCGCGACGACAAGAAAGAAGCCATCTACACTGTTTTTCAAGACGGTGTCATCAACTGGCCCAAGTGGGTTCTGGTGCCCACCGATCGCTTCGCCAGGACAAACATCTGCTACGCCTATGACGACGGGCCGCACACCGCCGGGGATGTGGCCACGCTCACCGAGAATGTCGATGTCTACGACTTCCAGGGCAATATCACCGTCCAGCAGATCACGGTGACCGGCGAGTGGCAGCCGTGTGACCAGTCCATCGCGTGGGAGCAGGTGACCGGGTGGTGGTCGGGCTACCGCGTGCTGCTGGAGAGTCTGCAGAACGCGTTCTTTGACACGGTTTCGATTTACGGACTCGCGCCTGGGCAGTATGACCTGCGCGTGACGAAAATCGGGTATGAAGAGCCGGGCGGCTCGTGGGTACTGGCAGACAGCACGGATTCGCATTACGTCTGCGATATCTGGTTCTGGAATGTGAGCGAAATCACGCTCCAGAATCTCTGCTACCCGTCGCAGGTGCTCATCGGCGTCCAGGGCGTTGCGAATGCTCAGTTGAATGGAACCGATCTCCAACTTGTGGCGACCATCCAGCACGGGCTTGGGACGGACACCGTTATTCCGCCCGAACTGGCGTCGTTCGAGGTGGACAATCCGGCCGTCGTCGCCTACGACCTGCTCACCAATCCACTCTACGGGGGCGGCATTCCCGCGTCGCAGATCGACCTTCCCGCATGGGTGGAGTGGGCGCAGTTCTGCGATGAGACAGTGACGAATCAGGATGGGAGCACCGCGCGCCGATTTGTGTTCGCTGGCGTCTTTGACCAGACGGTCACGCTGTGGCAGGCGCTGGGCATCATCGGCACCATGAGCCGCGCGGCGGTGCTTCAGTACGGCGCAACCTACACGGCTGTGATTGACGCGCCCGGTGCGCCGGTGCAGCTCTTCACGGCCGGAAGCATTCTGGAGGATTCCTTCCAGGAAATCTTCACGTCGACGGCCGACCGAGCCACCATCTTTGAAGTGAAATTCGCCGACGCGGCGCGGCAGTATCGCATGGACCTCCCGGTTACTCTCATGGGTGAGAATGCGCTCAACGGGCCTGTTGTCCCGCGCACTGTCTCCAGAAACCTGACCGGATGTACAAGCCGCGACCAGGCGTGGCGGTGGGCATACTTCCAGTTGCTAACGAATCAGTATTGCCTGCGCACCATTCAGTTCTCAACCGGACTGGAGGGCGTGGCGTGTCGGCTTGGGTCGCTGATCGCTGTCCAGAACGACTACACGAGCTGGGCGAACGGTGGACGCGTGCAGGCAGGTAGCACCGCGTCGGAGATTGTGACCGAGCAGCCGGGGCTTGTGTGGGCTGCTGGCGCAGGCTGGACCATCGCCGTCCAGCATCCCTTGGTCGAGCGGGGCACGGCGACCATTGCGTCTGTTTCTGGCAACGTGGTCACGTGCACCGCCGCACTTCCCACCGCCCGGGTGGTCAAGGCCGTCTCTGCCTCCGGGGTGGAATACATCGTCGAGGGAACCAGCGGCGATACGCTGACGGTGGAGAATCCCCAGCCGCAGGCGTCGGCGGCTGCGCTTGCCGCTGGAATGGTGCTGACGCTTTACGACCAGGCGGTGATCGACAATTTCCTTGTGACCGGGGTCAGCACAAACGCCGCTGGAAATTCGGTCCTCTCCATCGCTCCAAACACTTTTTCCGCGACGCCGACGGTGGACGCCCCGTGGATTTACGGCCAGAGCGGCGGCGAGCAGCCTTCCAAGATATTCCGCGTGGTGGGGATGCGCACCACCAGCGATCTGGTGGCGCAGATCACGGCGGTTGAGTATAACCCTCTCTGCTACGTCGACGTGGTTCCGACGTATTCGGCGATCATTGCGCCCCCGGTCACGGATGCGACTGTGACCAACCTCTCCGTCATCGAACTATTCCAGAACGGCGCGGTCACCAATTCGCTCGACACGTCCTTGATCGCCGTCTCCTGGCAGAACGCGAACAAGTCAGTGGGCGGCGTGCTCTACACGCGTGTGATGCCCGCGAATGGCCTTTTCACCGCAACGCAGAATCTGCTGCCGGATACGGACCTGACGCAGGGCGCGACTTTCTGGGGCAATACGGCGACGGTCAACAGTCTTTTTTCGGTCGCGTCGATTGCAGCAATCAGTGACGAGGGATTCCAGTTCACAAACTCCGGGACCGTCGGCTACTCTCCCACCAATCCCGTCGCGCCGCTGGCTGATTTCAGTGCGCAGGTGCCGGTCGTCCCCGGTACTCCGTACACCCTGAGCGCCTACATTGACGTGAGCCATGTGAGCGGGACGAGCACCTGGGGACTGTACCTGCTGGACGCCGACACCGGCGCGACTGTTGCTTCCCTGACGCCTGCCGCAGGCACGGCTGCCGGCCGCGTATCCGTCACCTTCACGATGCCTGCCTCCACAGTCGCGGTCACCGCCGCTCCGTGGACCACGAATGGCACCGTGGCAGCGGGCGCGAGCGTGGTGGTGGCGCAGCCCATGCTCCAGCAGTCGCCCACGGCGTCGGGGTATGTCGCGGGACCGGTTCCGACTGTGCTGGGCGAGTCGGGATGGTCGATTCAGCAATTCGTGCCGAACGGCAACAGCGCGTCGTTTGTGGGGACGATGGGCGTGACCTATCAGGTGCAGGTGCGTGGCGTGGACGCGGCGGGCAACCTTGGCCAGACGCCGCTCTACGGCGCAATCGGCGTCCTGGGCTTTACCAACGCGCCTCCGGGGCCTGCGAGCTTTACCGTGGCCCAGACCGCCGCTGGAAACGTGCTGACGTGGAGCGCATCTGCCGGAGCTGCCAGTTACAAAATCCAGTATCAGGACACGATGGATGTCTACGCGCTGACTGTACCCGACGTGCTGGCGACAGTGACCGGGACGACATGGACGGACACCACGGTGCGCAATGGTATTTACATGCTGTTTGCGCTTGGAGCACTCCCGGATCAGATCCAGTCCGATCCATCCTACGCCTCTCTTGTGCCCCCTCCACCGTCCAATCTGACGCTGACGGACGATCCCAGCGCAGCGGTGCTCCAAGCGAATGGAACGAGCCTCGCGCCGATTCTGGCGCAGTGGACGCCGCCGCAGGACTCGGATGTGCTGACCGAAGGTCACATTCAGGTGCAATACGCTCTGTTGAGCGGCACCACTGCGCAGCCGGTCAGCCCGCTGCCGATGACGCAGCTTCCCAGCGGCCTTTGGCAGTCCGGATGGGTGGATGCGGGGGAAGTCTCAGGGTCCGCGACTTCGATGGTTCTGAGCGCCATCTACGAGTGGGAGTCTGTGATCGTGCAGATCCGCAGCGTTCGCGCGAACGGGCAGACCTCCGCCTGGGTGCAGACGACGAACGCGCATGGCATTCTGCGGCCCATCCCGATCGTCTCGCTTGGGAACGCCTCCGCGATGCAGCTTTCTTACGGCGACGGCGCGCTGGTGTCGTCGCTTCAGCCCGCGCAGGCTGGTGCCGATGTCACCTCGGTCAATACCGCGTATGACACAGCTCGCGTGAATACCATCGTCTCTTCGGACTTGATTTACTCCGGCGCTCCCTCTGGTTCGACCGGGATTGACTACATGGTGGAAGGGACGAATTACAAGCGCGTGCTCGCTGGGGCTTTTGCGTCCGGCTCGCAAAGCCAGTTTGCTCATTCGGCCATGTCAGCGCCTACGCAAGGGGCGATCAGCGCGACGCTGCCAGCGGGGGGCAGTGGAGGAGCGGACTATATTGCGCCGGGATCACTGTCGATGGTGCCGTTCCGGGTGCCGCTTTCCAGCGCTGGGTCTGCCGAATGGGTGAATCTCGGAACGTGGACCATGAGCAACTCCTCGGCGAATGAGTGTCTCAAGATCGAGGTGCAGGCCGGTTCGACGAATGGTGCGGGATCGGGCGGCGCGCAATCCATCACAGATATTGCAGTCCAAGGCGGAAACGGCTCGGCATCCCCCAATATCAACGGCATCACGGGGATTGTGCAGGGAGGGTCGATCCCTGTGATCGCCGTCGCGGCAGTCGCCGTGGGGGGTAGCACCGCGCCGGGGAACGCAAGCTGGGAAATCATGCTGGAGCTGGGGCCTTACACCTCCGGATTCGCGCTCATCTCCATGCACGTCGGCGACACCTTCAGCTATTCCGGCGCAGGCGGACAGACCGCACCCGCCGCAGGAACCACCACGGTCGTCGCCAATGTGACGCAGGTGGTGGACCATGCCGGAAATGTACTGAATCTGTGGGGCACCGGCGCGTCCCAGCTCCTGCCTGCTTCCGGCGCGACCGAGTTCATGCATTCGGCCATGTCGTCAGCGACGCAGCAGGCGGTCAACAGCAGCGGCCAGGTTCTCAACCTTTGGGGCACCGGCGCGTCCGATCTGCTGCCTGCGTCCGGTGCGACGGAGTTCATGCACTCGGCCATGTCAGCGCCTACGCAAGGGGCGATCAGCGCGACGCTGCCAGCGGGGGGCAGTGGAGGAGCGGACTATATCGCGCCGGGATCACTGTCGATGGTGCCGTTCCGGGTGCCGCTTTCCAGCGCTGGGTCTGCCGAATGGGTGAATCTCG
>JAEHJW020009448.1_pt1 | contig 31641 bp, 34 predicted proteins | sample 9271431 | NCBI WGS metagenome assembly JAEHJW02 | reverse complement strand
GATCTTAGAAGGATTGGCTAATACTTCTGGTCCAAGATTTACATTATCAAACATCTATTTATCCTTAATTTAGTATTAATCATATTGTAGTGTTAAGTATTGTTATTAATACAATGTATACCACATGTAAGCAATGAGGTACCAGATGGTACCTCATTGCTTATGATATTTGTTTTAGCTAATTTAGTCAAATTGGTAACGACATGAATTAGATGGGATTTGTTTGTAAATAATTTGCTTGTATCAATGAAGATATCTTAGTTGAAATAGATTGAATTGTAGCCTGAAATGGATCAGTCAGTTCTTCTGGAAGTGCCCAAAATTGTAATTCATTGGCTCCAGTTGGCTGCATATTCATATATGGTATACCAGTAAAATTGTTACTAGCAGTATTAAGCGAAGCAGTTCTACCATTGCGCCAATTATTACCAGCAAACTTATCGATGATGTAGTTGAAATCACGAAAAATAATAGGATCCATATATTCTACTGCATTGACTTGAAATGGTATCGTAATTTGACTAGATGCAAACAAATAATTTTCTCTTTCATTGATATTAAATACATTACCAATTGGCACTGACGTTGGAATACATCCTGTAGCCTTGGCCCATTTGGTAACAAATCGTCGTGAAGGATCAAGAATGAAACGATAAATTGAACAAGTGTATCCATACCGACGATTAACAATGTCATCTGGATATGACAACATTGTTCCTCGTGTCACCATGGCAATATATCTAGTCCAATAGATAAACAATGCCATTAAATATCCACCTTGGATATCACGGAAGGTTAAGGTAAACTGAGATGATTTCATATTCATATCAGATCCTTTAGCAAAGGTCTGATCTTCACCAAAGAATCCACCATCAGTAGTTTCAACGTCAATGTTAAAATCAGGAAAACCTGAAATTGTTTGTAAACAATTAGTCAATGGCACAATAAATGGTAGATCAGAATTAAAGAAAGGACAATTTATTGCAATGTCATTTATCACATTACGTGAAGCAAATGTAGTATCAAGATAACATCTGATAGAAAACGGCAACGATGTTGGATCTATGGTATCCAATGTTGCCATTACACGATCTTGTCGTAAATTAGCAGTTGTTAAATTAAGTTTAGGTCTAGTTATAAAAGTAAGTCCAGCCACCTCATTATTGGGAGGCATGGGATTATAGCCATAGCGATCGATACGTGACAATACTGCTTGCCACATAGCAGAAAAACTACCAGCTCCAGAACTACGAAATGCTGACTCGGTTACTGCATCGTATAGTTGTTGCGTAAGATCAGCTGGAATAGCAACCTGTGGGGTTTGCAATTCTTTCATCTAAATATCCTAGATATAAGGAGTACATACTATGATTGGCACCGATACTGCTTGTATTATCATAGAAGTATAGCAGCCAAGTTTCTCATAATAGGTGAATGCTCATGCCACTACCACCGCAAGCTTTAGCTATACTAGCAACTGTTGGTGCAACTAAAGAAATAGTAGATTTAGCCAAAACTGTTTTCAATCTAGGTTCCACTGCAGTGGATAAAGCCAATACTTATGTTTCTGGTTATGACAATATTAAACGCAATAGTGCTCTGAGTTTAACACAATATACCAAACAAACAACTCTTAGAAGTCGTGTATATATCGATGATTCACTGCGTGATGAAGAAGTATTACCAGGTTTAGTAAAAGCTTTACATACGATGTACACTGGTCTAATTTTAAATGCTTTACAATTGAGCCAGTTCGTTACTCAGGGTAAAACTGTACAAGATTTTATCGGTACGGTGGCAACAGAATCCATGGCTGATTATCGTGATGTCAGTCAAGATCTTACTGCATTACAAGGATCGCTGGAAAAATTTACAACCGATGAATCGAAAAAAATCTTAGCAGTAGGTGATGCTGAGAAAGAATACACTGGTGATGAATTAAAAACTGAATACAATAAACGTAAGGCTGAAGCATTATCAAAATTGGGTAAACCGGAACAAACTCCGGATGTTTCACTCAAGGAAGTTAAAATTACACCAACAGAAATAGTACCAATTGGTAAATTAATTGAAGTCACTTTAACCAATCCAGACCATCCTGATAAATCAGCTAAACTTATGATCAATGTACAAATGGTGCCATATTTAATACCGGCATCTATTGTTTCTATGTTCATCAACAAAGATTCATCGTTAGGTTTTATGACACGTTTAACCCAGTGGAAAGCTGGTGAAATTAGTTTTTGGAAAGATCTTTTGTTTCAAGTTGATAGGATTAACAAGTCGTATCAAATTGCCAAAAATGATCCTAATAAATTATTCTATGATTTCATGGCCAATGTGGCTAAAAAAGATAGAGCCTTGGTTACTAAAAATTTGACCCAAGGTAATGCATCAAAGAAAACACATAATCTTGCTAATTCTGTTATGATATTCTCTACCGATGCAATAGCCCAAGCTAAAGCTGAAAGTGGTATTGATTTACATAACAAGGATGCAAGAAATAGATATTTTGCTGATACTTATTCTATGGTAATTGCTGTTGTTGATCCAATGTATCATCAGGTTACTTTATATCTTAATGGTATTGATGATGTTGGTGTATATACTTATGCACAATTTGAACATAAATCTGGTGACAAAGATGGTGGGTTAGATTTACTCAAAGTTCTAGCTCAATTTCAAAATGGCAAAAGTGCTAGATTTTAATACAGCAGTATAATTAGGAGTATCTGATGTCGGTATTGCAACGCATTGGCAATATGTTTAAAACTCAGTCTAGTACTAATGACAAATCAGTATTAGATAAAATTGAATTACTAAATCAAATTGACACATTATCAAAATTAGCGGCAAGTGTATTGGATGCGTTACAAAAACCTGGAGTGATTAAATCTTTAATAAAAGTACAAACAACTGGTGTGCAGAATCAGTCTGATTCACTAAAACAATTACAGGCAATTTATAAAACATATTTTCAAAAATTATCTGCACATTATCAACAGGCTGAACGCAATACGGTTTTTTCTGTCATGGTAGATGCCATTGAACAGATTATTGTTGTGTTGCACCAATTGACAGTACAATTTGATACTCTGTTTGATGGTATCGAAGATAGTAGTATAAAACTAACAGATATTACTATCAGTATGGCAGCAATTGTTGGTTGGTTGAATTTAGTAAATAATTATTTTTCTTGGATTATTTACTTTGTTTGTAACCTAAATTCCACTGAACGGATGCCGCCTTATCAAATGATTTTTTTAACTAATAATGTTGATATGATTAGCACTTATACCGTATTCATGGCAAATAGAATTTCACCTTCGACAAATTTCTTATCGATGTTAGAAAATATCCGTAAGGAAGGTATTGATTTACATTTAACCACCAATGGGCAAACTATTGATGCATATGCTTCCGATAAAGAATATACTAGTGAAATATTAGATTCACTAGACGCATTTGGTTTTCGTAATCCTGTAATAATCATAGGTAATCACATTAATCAATTTCGTCTGTGGTGGATAGATAGCAATAAAGCAAAACGTGAATGGTTGGCCAGTAGAGTTGGATATCTGACTTTACAGGCGCAAGGATTGGATCCCAACAGTCCAGAAGCTATTCGGCTTCAAAATATCATTCGTCGCTACGGTGATATGGTAGCCAGCTATGATAAAAAATTAGGGGTCGGTACGAATGAATAAACTATTTACCACGGAGTATAGGTTATTCGCAGCGGTGAATGCATATTGTCAGTTGCTGCAACCGATGGTTTCAATTCGAGCATATAGTGGTGCAACAAGATTGTATCTAATGACTGGACTAGGTGTCAGTCTTTCGGCTATAGGCGATTTAACCAAACTTGCTGATACCTTAGAACAAGATAAAATTATATTAACACCACCAAGTGAATTTATCCGTAATGCGATAGCGTTGAATTGTATTTTTTATGTAAAATTACTTAGTAGAGTAATCTTCACCAGACTGAATACCAGAGGAAGTCAAGATATCCCAAGTAAAAATAAAACGGCAATGCGTTTGAGTTATAATATTTCTGCTAATCTTGCTCAACAATTAGCTATCCTTATTAAGCATAGATCTAATTGGGGATTGGCTACGAGTTTTCAAAACTTAGCTGATATGGCAATGATTGAATATTCACACATGGTACAGATCAATGGTATTGGATTACCCAATGATCGATCAGATGATGTGATTATTGCTTTTTTGGCTATGTTAGAAAACGTATTTGCCGATAGCCTAGAAACTGATCCGCGCATTCTACATTTACCAATATTGACAACTGTGTTGTGTATAGCACGTTTACTGTTTGCTGATTTCTCTAGAACAAAGTTAACTGCAATGGGACCACTACGAGATAGGATATGGCTGTCAGATTCAACCTTAGCTGCATTGCCATTACCAAGTGTGGATTTAGCACGTGGATTTGTCGAAAAAGATGCAGGTATGTTATCCACTCAAGGATGGTTGTATCTACAAACCATATCAGCCGTATTCCCAGATCGTTTTGTTAATATTACTTGATGTGTACTTGAGGAGTTAATTATGCCTAAGACTTTTTTTCGTGATTACACCAAACGAAGTAATTTACAGAATAAGTGTTCAACAGTGCTGACTTGTGCACGTGAACATTATTCTTTGATCAATGAATTTAACACGTTGCGTAATTTACGTGATGTGATCAACACCCATGGTATGAGTCGTGGGCTATTATCGTTTGCTAATCATGGTAATGTATTAGCACCATTGATTAAAACCATCCCGGCCACTGAATCATTAGACAATGTGCCTATTTCTAAGAAAGATACCAGGCATGCTGCTGCATTAGAAGGTCTCGATGCCACTTTAATGCAAGAGCCCATGGTCAATTCTGATTGGCTTCGACAACTTGCTAATCAACTCGAAGCCTTATTTCAAAATACTTCCGATGTAGTAGTCGACTTACAATCGGCTATCGAAGAAAACAGCAATGATTTACAAACACATACAATTTCTGAAATTGTGTTCGATACAACTGTCGTTACTACTAGAACTGCACAGTGTTTCGAAATTATACTTAGTACACTGACTCGTCGGATTCAGCAGATTAGTAGTATCGATGTTGACTCTTTACTTAGTTCTGAACAATACAATACAAATAATGCTGATTATATCAATGACTTAATTGAAGAATTAAAACCCATGTTGGGTTACAACAACGACAATACAGACAATTGTGTACAGGTAGACAGTGATGCAATTGACGACACGTATTGTTCTCAAGAGGGTTCACTGTCCGATTTAGGTTATACCACAGATACTACTCTGGAATTATTAACCAGTCTGGCTACATTAGTACAGACCTTACAAGAGCTAGATGATCGACGTACTGATATCATCAGTAGTTTGACGCAAATTGCTGATCGATTCAGTGGTGATGATACAAAAGAATACAACTCTATGCCAACAGGTGTGGCTAAGTTAATTAGTAATTATGCTATTGTTATCACACAATTAATTCAAGACAGTGTACAGACTGTGCATTCTGTATTGGCTATCGTGGAAGATGTTTTAGAGAACGATATTGATCGTAGTGACGATGGTCGTTCTGATTAAACAATAGATGTGTTTCATATGGTCTTCCCTTTACAGGGAAGACCATATGCGGATGTAGAATAGTATAAACCTATACAACAAGTGAGATATATTAATGTTCAAACACATAATTGGTGCATTAGAACGTATTCAGTTTCAACACAAAAGTGTGGTATTTAACGATATTTCCGAATTATGTCAATCGGTATTAGATGAAGTTAATATACTAAAAGTAAATACTAGTGTGTTACAAGAAAGTACTAAACATGTATTACTTAAATTAGATTTTAAAGAAAAAATAACTAAATTAATTTACACTCATCTTAAATTACAAATATCGGATGTTGTTATTGAAGTTGCAGATGATGTCAATGCTGCAATTGGTTGTAACTTTATTTTACCAAAAATAGCAAAATTAATACCTATGAAAAACAAAAATATAGTATCATCTGTAAATTCATTAAAAGATGATTGGACTAAATTAGTAGAAGATCTTCCAGTAAATGCCGATAATACCAAAGGTGTATTATTGACTTCGATTGATAATATGTATGCATGTAGACTTTACATAACCACTGGTGCATTTACATTATCAAAATTATATGGTAATATCGAGCAAATTACTGGAGCAGAAGTTGCTGCTGTCATTATGCATGAACTTGGGCATGCAATGACCTTTTTGGAATCTTTTTGTCTAGTAGTACAAAAAACCATACAGGTTAAGCAATTCATCGACACTATTGATCAGAAGATATCAGGTGCTGAGCTTAAAGAGTTTATTGTATTGTTAACTAAACAAATAAATCGAATCGAAGATAAAACTACTAAGGCTAGGTTTGCTGAAATTTTACTTTTTGTCCACCAACAAACTGAACTTACTAAAGATAATGCTTTAGCAGTGTACGTCATTACTTTAGTGTCATTATGTTTTATTGGTATATTTTTCGATAATGATGTATTAGTTACTAATTTATCAAAATCCCATTTTGAACGAATCACTGATGAATTTATGGCACAGCATGGTGCAGCTGTAGCATTCACATCTATGTTTGTTAAATTATACAGTGCCATAGAGCGAGGCAGATCACAAAAAATGATTGACATTATGTCATCATATAAAGTTATCGGATTAATGGTGGATAAACTTAATTTCATCAAAAATGTATTTTCATCAAGTATCATAGTTGGACATAGTTCATATGATGAGTTAATACGTAGATTAAAACTTAATATACAAAACACAACAGAGAATCTAAAGGATGTTACTATCTCAAGCGAATTACGTAATGATTTAATTGCTATTATTAAACAAGCTAAAGAAATCATCTCTGAATATGAATCACGTAACTATGTCAAAGCACGTGAGGTGTTTTGGAAATCTTTACTACGTATTGCCAGACCTGGTACTACTATGGATGCATTAAAGAATGGTAATCTTGCTGCTGATTATCAACGATTACAAGAAATAACTAAAGATATGGTGCAGAGTCCATTTTCTTATCACGTTGCACGATTGAAAACCTTACAAGAATCACAAACTGTATATTAATGTTGTTATTCATACTAATTCAAGTATATATTATTTAATTGAAACTATTTGGTGTGTAGCTTTGGATGTATACCAGCAATACCAGAGTAAGTTTCAATGATAATTGGTACACTAGATCTCTATTCATACAAAACTACATTTAATGGAAATGTTAGTTACAAGGAAACTACCATGCTAGCTGGCGCACTACTACTTGCAACAGCTCGAATCGTATTCGAAGGAATCATCAAACAATGCAACTAGCTAACAATAGATAGAATACTCACCAACACTATGGGATGGCCTCACGGCCATCCCATAGTAGTTTATTTTTTAGCTAAGTTAGCTATCAAATTGATGGAATGTAGCAACTATATCCAGCTGCACGTAACACTGTTAGAATCTGCGAATGATTAGAAAGTGGACTGTCATATACAATAACCGATACTGCAACTTGTTGACTTACTACTGATAATGAGCCAGCTAATATCCACTCTTCAGCAAAGGCGTAGCGTTGTACGGGGCCTGTATTATTTGCTAAAGTAATGATAAAAAAGTTCAGTACTGTAAGGTCTGTTGAGACCGTTGGATCACTTAGTCGCACAGCAGAGTTATATGATACTACATCAGAAAAGTTCTGAGCAATTGCTGCTGTAACGAGACCTTCGAGTTTACCTTCCCATGCGACTTGATCATTAGTGTTTTTACTGAGATAGCTAATTGTTTGTCCAATTAACGAACTATTGATGATTAAAGTCTGACTACCACTCATAGAGTTTGCTCCAGTGTGTATTATGAATTATTTGGATCTGTTAGTCCAACAGTATTAATTATTTTTGGTAACAATTCTTTTAACCGTTTAAACAATTCTTTATATCCCATTATAGGTTGAATTACCACTGATTGATCAGAGTTACCGACTAGAAATTTATCTACATTTAACAACTTGGATGTTACGGTAAACAATGGTGCTGTTTCTTGATCTACATTTACTACGTTGACTACTTCAGACTGCAAATATAACCAACGACGATCTAGTCCAGTATGGGCAGTATAATCAGAAATAAATTCTTCTACTAAGTCAAGATCAGTGTTAAAGTCGCATGGGGTTTTATCAGCGAAATATATTGTCGACAATGTGTTTAACAAAGTATTACCAAATACATAAAGAATATGCAATCTGGCCTCTTGATATGCGTCACGATTTTGTTGTTTTACTAGATGTTGATATTCCACTGTGGTGTGAGCAAGTAATCTCTGATGTCCACCTAAGATGACACCATCACGCAGTGCAGACACTGCAGCACCCTGAGCATCTTGTGCTACTGATAAGTTTGCAATATATTCATGACTAGATCCACCAATTGATAAATCAACCAAAGATTGTGAAGTCATATATCGATAACAATTGATAGAAAACTCAAGCATTCGTTCAGATGCTTTCTTTGGATCATACCTACTAGTAGAGTTAGCTATGAACTGTTTAAGTTCAGTTAACACCCTAGTGTAAAACGGATTTAGGGTTTTATCTAGATAAAAAGGATGTAAACTTTCATCTGTTTTTACATAGAGATTGCTGATATATATTCTAGTGTGACGTTGTTCAATTCCCACTCCATCGATAAAGGCTGAATTTGCATCAGTATTCATTACTGATTGTAGTGGAAGTGCTCCTGCAGTTGCACAAATAGCATCAGCGAATAATTTACTAGCAGTACCCACTTGCATATGCAATGCAATAATTTTTGTCTGTGGATGAGCAATATTGTGTTTGCGAATTGCATCGTATAATTGAGGATCATTTAGTTCTGGGGTGATAATAACTAACGGTTTAACTATGTTAGCACTCAACTCAGGATTAGTGATATAGTGATAAAGATATTCAGCTTCCGGGTTACCACGAATTAATTGATTTGGCGTAACTAACAATGTCACGTCAGCTAATTTCAATTCACTTCTTAATGCATAATTGAAATCTTCTACATTAGCAACCATACCAGGGAATTCAAAATCATAATCGTGTTGCTTAAGAATAAATCGTTCTTCGGTTTCCATTCCACTACTATGTAGCACATACTGGCCATATAAATCAACTGGAAGTGTGGTTAGCAATTCAGCTAATTTATATGATAACTCAGTGTCACCTTTCGATGCAATCAAAGTCTGGTGATATACAATTGCCCAAATAGCTTGTTCTTCTGTGGTATGAAATTGTTTAACAAAATCATCCACTGTAAGCATATCTGTGGTAATACAAGTTTCACATTCGTCTAAATAATCATTCAGTGCCTTACGAAGGAAATATCTTGTATGAGCACTGTCTTCTAGTGGAATAATTGATAACAATGCAGTTAATTGAGCAGCAATGTCACAAAACAACATCATTGACGTAGTGGTACCATCGTGGCAAGTATTATCAATTCGTTCACCCACGTAAGATACAATACGCAATACATGTTGATGCAACGGTCCGTTACTTTTAAGACTGTTGACAATATTAATACCATCTTTGGTAAATTGATCCATCAATGTTGTACCACCAAGTCTAGTCGGCAGTATCATGTAAGTAGCATGTGGACCGCAGTGATCCTTAAGTATATCACCGATATCGTTGTAAGCAGCTATGATCTCTTTATAATAATTAACTCCGCCATGGTAATTAATTAAAGTAGATTGTGCTTTGGTGTCCATACTGTTTATCTCTATAGTTTTGGGGGTTGGCGTATATTTTGACGATTTAGTATTTCAATTAAATTTTGTGAAATCTGTTTTAAAGTTGCTGCCATGCTATTATCAGAATTTACACCACGTTGTACTTTATCTTGTAGTGCCGCAACCATACGTTGCCATTCTTCATATGGTAGTTGCATAGTTTGTTCATATGACAAACCATAATTCTCCACCCACGGTAAGTAAAGCATAGTCATCATGACATTATTGGCATAATCTGGAATATGTTGATCTGCTGGTGTGTTGACAGGATCGATATAAGCTAATGGTGCAAGTGGTGAATTTGGTACTTTGTCATGGTAAAAATAATCAGTATTAAAGCTACGAATTGCTCCCTGTCGATATAATCCACGATTAACCCCAGGTGGCAAAACCATTGTATCTAATATAGCATGGAATTCGTTATACGCAGCAATGTAATTATTAAGTGCTGGTCCGGTAAGCGTTAACTTCGCATCAATTTCTGCGTTGATTGGATAAAAAAACTATGTTGTGGGTCCATCGTCATAAAACCAGAGGAAGTAACTGGTTGGTAGTTGCATTTTTCACAAGGAAATGCTTTATAACAAATGTTAGATAATTTTGATCGATTAACAAAATCAGTAAATTGTTTAATCAATACTCGATCTTTGTCATTTGATGTAATAGTGTCTAGAATAAAAGCAATAACAGCTTTATCTTCAGTTACATTGCCACGTCTATTGGCTTCATCGATACTAGCCATTTGTTTAATCCAAGGCAGATAGATACGAGCTTCACGGAATACAATGGCTGAATAAATTCCTTTACGATTATCTGCCGAAATTTCATTAAGCAGATCAGTATTGAATTGTTCACCAGCTTGGAAGTAATCAGCCATACTTGGAACTTGAAGTGTGAATTCAAAATTGTCAAATACTACTGTCTCACCATCAAATCCCAAATGCTGCTGGTATTCAGCTAATGCTTTAGGAGTAATTGGTTCAACAGCCATGCGAGCTTTTACCATGTGTGCGACTGCTTGTTCATTTAAAGCAGCAAAATTGGTATAGATCAATTGTGTTAAATTGGCATTTATTTCAGTAACATGATCACATCCAGTAGGATAATCTTGATCTGCTGGACGAGTACAGGCAATTCTAAAATATGGATAACCTTCTGGCCACATCAAACTGGCAACATTAGTTAAGATGACATCATAATCAGAAAGTTTAAGTCGTTGCATCAACACACCTGGTTTCTTCCAATCTTTCAAAGAAGCTCCAATTGTTAACTGCAAAATAGAATCAAAGAAACTACGCTTGATGATAAGATCGGAATATGCATAGAAATGACTGCCAAATTCTCTACCATACTCATCTAATTCAGCACGACACCGACGAAGCAGTACACTTAAATCATCATTGTGTGCAGATCGTATATCGATAGAAAATCCGCTATTGTACAAAGGAATTCTTCGAATCTGGCCACGTTTGGTGCTAAGCATAGCTACCATACCGGCTTCACCAGAAACCATTTTTGTTTCATTCGGATGCTGTGCTTTAAATCCAGTATTAGATAAAATGGTTTTACCATCACGTTCTAACTTATAGTTAAATAAATCTTTATCAATAATTTGTGTAACTGCAGTTTGTGTACGTTCAGCTTCTGCAGAAAAATTCTGTAAAGTAAACCAGATTAGATTTTCAAACGAACCAGATACTGCTACTTGAGAAAGGAATTTTTCTGGACCAATTTGTGCCACACGTGATTCATATAGTTTTTGAATTTCATCACGGCTCAAATTTATTAATGGAATAAGTCCTTGCATTTGTGGGGCCGCAGCTGATAATTCTTCATCTGTCGGTGGAATGTATGCAATGTCTTCATCGGTAAGAGAAGATTCGGCAATCGCATCATCAACAAAACCAGTATTTGGTAACAACACTGATTCGACTGCTTCTATTTCTGTTTCATCTGCCGGTTGGTTCTGGTCATCTGTTGTCATTTTAATCTACTCCAAAGAAGGTTTATTAATTTTGTGTTGATGTACAATAAGAAAGAAATTACAACGTGTAGTTGCTATAACAAATTCATCATTTTCGCAGACATGCATGTAAAATAAACTAGAACCAGATGGACACCAAAATCGTAAACCAACACTAGAATTTGGATTAGTTTTGATAATGTCTTTTGTCTGTAACCAATCCAATCCACGTGTTATCATTACTCTAATATACCCAACGGGTAATGTCGTAAATCCAACTTTGCTTAACTCAGCTGAATCAATGACAATTTTAGTCAACTTAGTATTATCATCACCACCATACGGATAAATATACGACAGTTGTGATTTGGTAAGCAATGCAGAAATGTATGATTGGATAAGATACTTAATTTTCTGAAAAACAAAATAAGTCTGAACCGGTTCAGCAATGATATCAGTCTCACCTGTTGCTAGTGTTAAAACCAAGCGATCCAACTTATCACGATGAGTGGTTACAGCTGCTATATTCCATTTGCACTTAGTTAACAGTGTTCCTAACTGACTTAGATTTACTACTTCGTGTCTGTTATTACCGATATCTAGTTTAGTAAAAAATTCAGTTATAATAAGTTTGCGATTGCCTTGTTTTAAATGTACCAAAGCTAAACCTTGATCGGGCTTACCGTATCTAAATTTATCTTCTTTGTCAGTACCTAATACAAACACATCCGGAAAATCAGTTATGCCAGTATAAATAAAACGCATCATTCTTACAAAAGGCGAAAAGAATATCTGCTTTACTGTTTCAGCTAACAATTTAGCTTGACTGTTTATTACTTTGTCTATAGCTTTTTTTTCAGTACTCAGTAGTTCAGTTGAGCTGCTGGTCAGAGGCAGATTGATTGTATCCATGATATCATTGATACAGTATTATATTCCACACGATACGCACTTTGCTTCTAACAGTTTAATTAATTTATCAGCACGATTAGCAATTGCATAAATTTCTGGAGATGAGGCATTTTGCAAAATAACAGCATTGATATCATTTGTAGTAATGTTAAGTTCTATCAATGCTGTATCAAAACCAAATCCATTATGTGTCATTAATGCTTGCGTAATTCTAATATGTAGTGCTTGTAATTCGTTAATATATTGACTAAATTCTTCAGCTAATGACATAACAGACATGTTGGGTACTCCTAAAATAAACTACTGTTGTTAATCTAGGTAGTAATGACAATTAAATTAATTGCTACTGCCTAGTGTTAATTATCTATAATGTAATTGGGAATTAGTAAAAAACTAAAGTATAACATAGTTCCTAAATTACATAGTTTATTTATTCAAAAGCACCAGTCATACTTTGACTGATAGTGTTGTGTGTGACCATTGTTCATACCATGCTGTACAAATTAGGAATTATATATACATAGAGGTATCTAATGAGCATCGTATTTAAACACAAAAACTACATAACTCATAGAGCCAAACCTTTACGATACTACATCGACCAAATGGTTACCTATATTCAATTATACCATCCTACAATTGAGTTATCACAAATTCAGGCATTTGTTGAAGCTGAAGTAAATCGTACAATACAGCAACCAAAAGCAGATGTATTATATCATCCAATTCCAGGAACAACTAAAAGAGTTACCACTAATCTAATGACTCACTTAAATAACAAGATAGATCAAAACATCATTACTCCTTCAGGTTCAGTATATCTTCCAACTTCAGTAAAAGAATCATTTTTAAAAGTAACACTAGCTGATAAAAAAGCCACTCGTAGCATTTATAAGAAAGCTATGTTGACAGCATTGGAGCAAGGCAATGCATACGCAGCATCGATTAATAATTTTATTCAAGCTAGTACTAAAATATTTTTAAACTCTGCTCCTGGTGGAATGGGAAGTGCACACAATCCATTATACGATTTACCAGGCTATAACAGCATTACTTCAATAGCTCGACACGGAGTAAAGGTTGGTTATGCGCACGTAGAACGTAGTATTGAAGGTAATATACATCTACGTAGTATTAATGATGTAATAGATTATTGTGTGATATTAATTAACACCATGCCAAAAAATTGGAATGATGTTTTAATATCACATCAACTGCATATTCCATCTATTGCTGAATTGGTTGAGTACTTCAATAGTAGTTTACAATATTATCTACTAGTAGTGCCGATTGATCAGCTTACAGATTTTTGTACAAAATTGAATACACAGCAAGCTAGTTTTATTTTCTATGCTGGTAATTTAAGAAATTTGTTTAGATTCAACGATACTAAATTCAGACAGTTCTTTAAGACTTTGTTTGATACAAATTATTCAATTGATCCCACTATAGACGCAAAATCAATTTATAGTACAGAGAGTGATCTGTTAAATATGATCACTTCAATTAGGTATGAATATTTAGGTATAGATTCAGCCACTGGTGGATATTACAGTATTGAGCAAGCAATTGAACACAATCCAGATGGCATCAGAAAAATAATATATGCTATAAATCACATCACCAAAGTCTTACAAACTGTAGAAGACTTATTTCTAGCTATACTGAGATTAGACAGTGATTTCACGAATATAAACATTCAAGAAAACATGATACGTCGATGCGTAATAGTATCTGACACAGATTCTGTTATTTTTTCTACACAATCTATGGTTGAATGGTATTCCGATGAAATCAATTTTAAGAAATCTTCCTATGAAATTAATGCATTTGTGGTATATCTGTTGTCTCGCTCGATAGAGCATGTATTTGCTAGACTATCCTGTGGATTTGGTATGCAGGGCAGTGACATATATTCAATAGTTATGAAGAATGAATTTCTATATCCAATTATGTTACGTGCTCCTATTAAAAAGCATTATGCTGGCATCTCAACAATTCAAGAAGGCAAACTATTAGCTAAACCAAAAATTGATATAAAAGGATTGCAATTTAGAAGTTCTACTTTATCTAAATTAACCAACACGGAAGCTGAAAAATTCTACATTACTATACTGCATAAAATTGTTTCAGACGTAGCAATATCAATACATGAGATATATGACCACGTAATGAAATTTGAACTTCGTATCTATAAATCACTGATGGATGGCCAACCTACTTTTCTACAAACTACTACTATCAAAGAAGAGACTGAATATGCTGATCCTACCACTTCCGCATATTTTTACTACATGTTGTGGCAATCTGTGTTTGTGCCTGAATTCGATATAATTCAACTACCAAACAAATGCTACAAATTGCCTTTGTTAAATAATGGTAATATTTTAAAAGATCCAGCCTTTATTGAGCAATGGAATACTGCTTATCCACAGACATATGAGAAATATAATAATTTCATTACCCGGTGGCCAAAGAAAAAAATAACCGCATTAATGATTGCACCATCATTATCTGTTGTACCAGAATTTTTACGTGCAGCCTTAGATATAAGAGCCATCATACATGATAATTGTCAACCATTTTATCTAATACTTAAATCATTGGGAATTGGTTTGGCCTACGCTAATCACAATTATCTAGTCAGTGATTTTCATAATCCAGATATAACAACAATGGATTTAAGTTATTGACTACCACACCATAGGTGAGCGCTAATGCGCTCACCTATGTGATTACAGTGGATGATGCAGTTGACTTATTAAACTTATGGTGGAAGAATTTCTTTCAATAACATTGCTCGTGTTATATCTCGAGCTAATTTGTCACATCGTTCATTGTTTACATCTCCAGCATGTCCGCGTACCCACGATACTCGTACTTTATGGAATTTCATTAATTGATAAATCGATTGGATAATTTGCTTATTCTTAACAGACTCACCAGTTGCTGTTAACCAATTATTACGATTCCAATGTGGTGCCCATTTGGTAATACAGTTAACTGCATATTGACTATCGGAGCTAATGTTGATTGATACTTTATCAGTAAAGTAATTCAATGCCATATATATCGCTAACAATTCAGCTTGATTTATTGTGGCATTAAAAACTGGAGCTGTTATACAAGCATGTTCTATGGAATCTTTAAAAATCAATACTGCGTATGAACCAAAATTTGGTGGGCGAAAACTTCCATCTGTGTAAATTTCATAATGTGTTTCAGACATATCGATGTATCCACATTGTGGTATTCGAATTATGATACATCAACATAAATTATTATAATAGTCAGTGCGTTTCATTCAAATTCAGATATACATCACTTTGGTGCAATGAGTTAAGAAATCAAATGATTTCTACTCAAGCATTGTGTGTAATGTGTTACCAAAGGAGACTTTCCATGTCTAACAATAACGAATCCGCTCTGCCTTCCTCCTCCAATGAACCGGAGAACAACACTCAGGAAGTCACGGAGCCGACCAACAAGAAGCTCGGCATTCTCGGTTGGACCGGTGTCGCCATCGGCGGTGTTGGTCTGATCGGTGGCGGCTATCTGATGGGCAAGTACTTTGGCGTCGCGGCGACCAGCGAAGTGGCCACCGTGGCCGCACGCGCGCTGTTCAGCTAACGCGCTCAATGCTATAGGGGGTCGATAATCGACCCCCTAATTTATACGAAAGGTTTGTGTCATGCTGCGTCTCGTTGGTGGTGCTATCGTACTCTATCTCTCGCTCAAAGGTCTGGCCGTCGTCCTCGACGAGGAGCTCGAACTGCGTCGCCTTTCTCACTCATCCAGGAACTGACTGATCTAATTTATATACCAGGACTAACGTCCTGGTATATAAATTATTTTTTTTGTCTGATATGTTCAATAGTATGACCCATGGAGTTTTATTATGGACATCATACCTAATAAACACGATCAATTGATATTACGTCTTGCCTATCTCTCCCCGCTGGTAAAACATATTTTACAACGAGAACAATATAGATTACGACTGGAAACTGATGATGTAAATTCAGAATCAGTTTTACAAGAATGTATAATTGCATTACGTGATGATTTAGCAGCAATTGGTTTATACTTTACTTGCCAACTTTCTGAATTTTATGTAAACTTAGATTTGTTTTCGCAGTGTCTAGATGTGTTCGCCTATATTTTACCTAATAGTTTTTATCCAAAAATACAACAGGATCACCGTATTGCACAATTGCTAAAAACAATTGTTGAAGGTGCTGTAGGTAATGAATCAACATTGTTAATTTTTTTACGTTGGTTAGGCAGTGGAGAGGATTGTTATGATCCAACTTGTACGCCGGGTGCACATTGGTTGGTCGATAATCTGATCAACACTGATTTATTTGATATCTATTTAAAGAAATTAACTGAAGTCGATTTATCACTTAATGTAGCTGAAAGTATACCAGCTGATGAAATACAGCTGTATATTAAACACATACAACAACAGGCTTATCTTGCTAATGATACATTAGTAAAAATAACCGATGTGTTACAAGTTGAATCAACTTATCAATTACTACAACGTAGATTTGATATGTACTATAGAGCTCTACTACAACCAGATAAATTGGCTAATAATGTTTGGTTACGGTTAACTGATGTTACTAGTTTATCTGAAGGTATGTTAGCTTTACACAAGCAACGTTGGTTAGAGTACACCACAAGTAATAAACTATATGGACAGTATTATCATGTCAACAACATTATACCAAATGAAATAGACATAACTGGTGTAGTTGTTCGTTATTATAGTGAGCATCCATACACTACAAGAAATGTATTCATTAAAGAACTACGTGATGAATTTACAATAAGTACTGCTGAAGCATTTTCGTTTAATTTATTATTAACAAAAATAGTTAATGCTGCATACACTGATTTTACTTGATAATAATTATTATCTAACTACACTAGAGTATTGATACCAATAACAGTACTTACCCTAATTAGGGTAAGTACTGAATACCATGATTTTCATTATATTTTAAGCATATATTATTTATACAGAGTGCGTAAAATAAGTAAATACTACTATAGAAATTACATCCACAAAAGGAATACGCTTATGAGACAAGATAATCTGATAATTTATAACGATGGTTTACAAGTGTGGTACCAGGATGGTTTACCACATCGTACCGAGGGACCTGCTGTGGTAGGTATTGATGGTTTACAAGAGTGGTACCGAAATGGTAAATTACATAGGGATGATGGACCGGCAGTCTTGTATATCGATGGTACACAAATGTGGTATCAGAATGGCAAATTACACAGAGAGGATGGACCTGCAATTATCAATGATAATGGTACTTTAGAGTGGTTCATTAACGACAAACGGCATCGTGAAAACGGCCCGGCAGTTATACTTGATAATGACACTGAACTATGGTATCTCAATGGTATCTTACAACCAGACCACAAGTAAAGGAATAAGTCATGGAACAAAATAATCCAGTAATCGACGTATATGGTACACAGATGTGGTACCGAAATGGTAAATTACATCGTGTAAATGGTCCGGCAGTGATCTACACCAATGGTACTTGTGTGTGGTATAATCATGGTAAATGTCACCGTAATGTGTTACCTGCAGTAATACATCCTGATGGTACACGAAACTGGTATCAATATGGTAAATTACATCGTACCGATGGACCTGCAGTAATCCATGCCGATGGTACACAATCGTGGTATTACAATGGCAAACTGCATCGTGAGGGTGGACCTGCACTGAGTTATACTGATGACAATCAACGATGGTACCAGAATGGTTTATTACATCGCACCGATGGACCTGCAGTAATCCATGCCGATGGTACACAGTGGTGGTTCCAGAATGGTAAAGTACATCGTGATGATGGACCTGCGATAATTAATAACAATGGTTCGAAGTATTGGTATACACATGGCAAATTACATCGTACAGATGGGCCGGCAGTAATTCTTGTTGATGGTACCCAATATTGGTATCTAAATGACAAGCTACATCGTGTAAATGGACCTGCTGTAATATATTCTGATGGCACACAAAAGTGGTTTACAGACGGAATCGAACATCATAATCCTAATACAAAGGACTAGTGATGTAGCAAACCAAGTATGTCGACACACTAAAAATAAACAACACATCTCTACTTTTGTCAAGATGTGTTGTTTATTTTTTAACATGCTTGACTAAATAATATTATGATATTTAAAGGTTTTGTAGCATGGACGATGTAATTAATCCAATATTAGTTTATTTTTTACAAAATTTAGATTTATTACTATGGAGAGATTACTTACAAGAATTACTGACTATTCCTGATCGCATAGTTGCAGTATGGAATGAGATTAGTAATTGTCATGAAGTATATACCACAACCCCAATGTATGTTGGTAAATTAATTCAAGTTGATAATGAATTGATGCGGGTAGATCAATTTAGTAAAATATCGTTAAATGTGTATCAAGTTGATTTGTCTTCTACAGGCATTCAACCAATTGCAGATACACCGTTAGTAAAACCAACTGATAAATTACAAATCAATACAAACGATGTTGCAAATTATACTGAAGCAGAAACAATAACCACTACAGTAGGAAGAGTAATTTTAAATCATTTAATTTTAGCAGTACCATTTGGCAACAAAATTAGTTACATAAATAAATTATGGAATCCTGATAGTTTAGAAAATATGATCGGAGACTTAATCATCCGTCAATTGGTTTCAGTTGATCAAGTTAATACTTATATCAAAAACACTTATTTCATTGGCCATGCTCCAGAATTAATTGTGCCAAATCTTAGTGAAAAAGCATTAACTACTGATCCAAATGTCGACAAACGTAAACAAGAACTATTACTTCAGTATAAAACAGAATTAGCTAACAACGATGCCATTGCAATGAATAAAATAGAAAATGAATTAGTTGCTATGGATAAAGCATGGCTTGCTGGTGATTCATCGATGGGTTACTATATAAAGAGTTCATCCTTTAGTATCCATCGTAAGAAACTTCTTCTTACACACGGTATGGTGGAAGCATTTGGAGATACAGGTCATTATGACTTTATTGCCAATTCATTAGAACAAGGATGGACACCAGACGATTTCGCTAAGATTTCCAATGAAATTCGTTCTGGTTCATATGCACGAGCTAAAGAAACTGCAAAGGGTGGTGAAGAATCTAAATTCTTAGCACGTGTGTTTCAATCTAGTCGTGTGACTGAATCTGATTGTAAAACTGATAAAACATTAGATATTTTATTCAGAGAAGATAATGCTGCTGATTATGTATATCGAAATCATATAACAGAAAACAAAGAAGTAGTGGTGTTAACAAAAGATACTACTAAGGAACTGATTGGGAAAATTGTACATATTAGATCACCATTGTTTTGTCAGACTCCAGATGGGTATTGTTTTTGCTGTATGGGACAAACTTTTGATACATTACAACAAAACTCATTAGCTACTGCAGCTACTGCTATCGGAGCACAGATGAGTATCTCGGCATTAAAGAAAATGCACGGTCAATCTATAGACACGGTGGAAATAAAATCCTTAAATGCTTATGTTGTTTAAATACAGGAGGAGGGCTTAGCCCTCCTCCTGTAACTTATTACATTATGTAATAATTATATGAGAACTAGGTGAAGATACTATGACGTATGGTCCTACTGGTGAGTCATTCGTTCCGGAAGCCCCCTATGACGATTATGCACACGGAGAGATTTGGTGTGACACCGAAAAAAATAGAAAATATGTATCATTAAAAAAGCGCAAGGTAGCATTCCCAAAGCGACCTAATCGTACAACCTATGCGCGTTATCTCTTTCAAGTTGATCTCTGGAAACGAACCCAGCAATTAATCCCTGATGAATTAGAAGTTGATCACATCAACGACGACGTATCAGACGACCGTCTCGATAATTATCAACTACTCACAAAAGCCGAAAATGCACGTAAACGCGATTTTTATCGATATCGTAATTATGATATCACACAAGAGTTACTCGATACTGTGGGTGGTTTGTTAGAATCCGGACAATCTCGTCAAGCAGTAGCACATGTGGTTAAGGAATCTGTTGGATTCATTCGGTTTCTTATAAATGAATATCTTCCAATCTATCGGCAAGATGCTTATATTGAACGTAATGTTGACCTTATACGAACTATGCTTGAAGGTGGCCACACACAAGAAAATGTGGCCGACGAACTCGGTGTTGATCAGGCGACGATTAGTCGCCTGGTGTCAAAACATCTTGATCACCTTCAACGTAAATCGACTATTGCGCGACGGCGGGATATGATTAAACACCATCTCGATCAAGGTTTACATTACACCGATATCGCGCCATTGGTCGGGTGTACACCATTAAATGTGTGGTACTACATCAAAAAATTCTTCCCGGAGTGCCGTGAACAATGGGATGTGGATAAGGCTGCGGCTGAGGCTCAGACAGAAGACACCATGCGACAAACCGTTGAACGTGCACTCAATACACATCCCGAGCTAAGCCACATGCAGATTGCTAAACTGGTTGGTATGAAACAACAGACATTTTCACATTATGTCCGTAAATTTTTCCCAGAACGTGCGCCTGGTAAACGTATGGAAGCTCTCGTGGCAAAAGCCAAGAATATGATCACCAATGGGGCTGATAAAGAGGCGATCCTGAAAGCAACTGGATTAGGACGTAATCAGGTTACACTGATGATGGACCCACGCCGACGCAAAGCGCCTGAACATGTCGATTATCATTTATCTAGGAGAAAATGTAAAGAATATCTCGATGGTGGATTGTCGTATAAAGACGCAGCAGCGGTATTAAATGTAGATCCGGCGGCTGTGATTAATTGGACGAAGGAATACTTTCCTGAACACTCGCCGATTTATCGTTGGGCACGGCGTATTTGTACTGATCCCCAAGTCGAAGGTGTTAATAATGTAATTTTAGCCGCAAAAGCAATTGTCGACATGCGCGTGAATACCTTGGATGAATTAGCTAAAGAGTTATTGTTACCGCGCCGCTATGTGCACAAATTTTACCACGATGCGCAATCATACGTCGTTAGCTGATAGTTAAGTATCTAATGTGGAGATTAAAAGGAAGAACTTCGTTTTCTGTTTTTCTCGGGTTATAAGCATATATCATCTTACTACCAACATAAAAGGATTTGGCATGTCCTATAAACCATCAGCGACAAGGACTTCATCAAAAACCAAAACCACGATCATTTATAAAATACCATTATTAGAATGCCCATGTGGACAACTGCGTGGACGTGTGACAGCCCATCCTGGTAAACTCTTACCAGACCATCTCGCCGATCGTTGGACACCAGAGGAATTTGCTAATCATATCAAAGTACCTGTAATCAAAATCAATCAGATTTTATCTGGGCGTTGCCCAGTAACACTTGATTTGGCGTTACTATTCAGTGCCGCCTTAGACACAACAGTACGATATTGGATTAACCTACAGACAAGTCACGATTTGACTAAAATTCAACAGAAGTATAAAACGGATATGAAAAAACTCAAAAAATTAAATATGATCTAGTTGCGTTCTCTAGAGTGATGGGCACATGCCCATCACTCTAGGTAGATTCTTTATTTTTTCAGACCTATATTACTTTACATAGAACAATAAATATATGAAGTATCTCGAGTATAAATGATTTCCACCAAAGGAGTAGAACAATTATGATCAAACATGGTGAACCTCCCTATCTGGAGTGTAGTTCGCGCGGTGATCGCAGATACTCTGCCTATTTTGCCAGGCTTCCCTATCGTAACTATCGCACAATCGAAGACCTTTATCAGTCATTCAAGATCTTTCCACCGACTACCGAAGGTGTTAACGCAACCGGAAATATGTTGAACTGGAAAGATGCCAAAGGCAAAGCTGCGATCAATCAAGTTGAAGCAGCCGCGTTCTATGAACAATTGTGGAGAGAGTATCTTTCGGAAAACTCGGTGCTCTTAGAACCACTGATGAAAGCCTCTGGTTTATCCGACATGTTTGGTCAACCGGGGAGTGTCTGTCAAGCAACCGTGTTATGGAAACTTCGTTCTGAACTCTTACTTAAATAAAAGGTGATCCTATGTGTATAAAAATATGGATGTGGTTTCCTGGGTGTGATATTAAGGACGTTTGTTAGATGTCACATGGGCAAGTCGTAGTCCCAACACACCGTGGCCTGGGGCAACAACAGAATTGCTCTTTTTGGGTGCAGAGTTGGTTGGTGAAATGGCAGAACTCGAAGATGCCACCGACACGTTTCTAAAATATTGGCGCACTGCAACTTATATTGCTATACTAAAACAGTCCCCTGAAGCAAAATCTATCGATGATGAAGCGGCAGATGTCGCCATGTATGTTGCCATGTTGGCGTGTGTCATTGGATCAGACTGCGTTACAGCGGTAATTGGACATGACTATACCACACATAACACAAAAACTTATATATCGAAACCCAGTGGTCGTATTCTCAACCAGGCGAAAAAATGCTTTCGTGATGTTGTATCCCCTGGTGAATTGCATCGATATATTCGTGCCTCCTCTCATAGGTAGTATGGAGTATGCGTTATCCTACAGTCACCATTTAGCGGGAATTTCCTTAAATGAATCTATTGTAAGAAAAGAACAAGAGCTACGGACGCGACCAAATTTTACTGCTCGTTATGCAATAATGGACGACAAAAAAATTGGACCAACGAACAATTTATGCACCCATTTACGAGAAGTTAACCAGTTCAGCCAAGACACCAGATATTGATGAGTGATCAACGACATATAGTCACCATCCCCAGAATAGTTAATCGGCAGCGCACAAGTCACCCATGTTAACAAAATTAACCACCACAAAACAGTTACCCAATATTGACAAGTTAACCAAAGACAGAAAGTCACCCAATGGCAAGTAGTTAACCAATAGTGATAAATAACTCACAATTAATTAGTTAACCAGACGATGCAAGTCACCCATAAAAGCTAAGTTAACCAGCACTATTTAGTTACCCAAACTAAAACAGTTAATCAGAAAATATTAGTCACTCAAGAGTAAAAAGTTGATCACCGCTCCACGGACACTCGTGTACATATCACTTACTAGGAACCAAGACAATGGTCGGCTCCAATCCATAAGCCCCCAAGGTTAGTTTATCAATGTACATGTCCTAATTACAGACTGGTCTTTAATGGTAGCATCGAGACATTTTGGATTAATCCACAAGCTGCTCATGACTTAACCAAAATCCAACAGAAATTTAAGCAAGATGTTACAAAAATAAAAAAATTAAATTTGGTCTAGTTGCCGTTTTTAGAGTGGTGTGCATAAGCACACCACTCTGTTATGTTTTTCTTGTGTGTTTTGTACACGTATTACTTTACTTAGCTTGGTAACAATATGACACCCCGACCCCCATGCACATACCAGAGATTCGTAGTGCATAAATAGATTGTTCCTTATTGTTATCGATTCAGAAAGGAAACCCAATGACGACAAAACCCAAAAATCCAAAAATCCCAGATCTCCTTGCTACTATGACGATACGAGAGTTTATGGTATTCCTGCAACACCGGCGCACTTTATTACATAAACCAAATAACGAAACCAGAGAGTACGCCAGGGCAATAAATGTTCTGAATATTTACGTATTCGGTGGAAAGCATACTACCGTGGGCGACCTCATTATTGATTGGGATAGTTTTTGCGTACTCCCTGGTGCTGGAAAACATACGCTTAAATTTATCCAATCAGTCTTAACAGAATTGGGGGCCAAAGACCTTCCGGAGATCAACAAATAACACACTATTAAGATTACATAAACTTAAGCAATTAGTATAGTGAACTGGTAGGATTCACTATACTAATTTTTTCTAGGCTATCACACCCATATATTACCATAATGTCAGCTCAAGAATACAATCCAAAAAGAGCTACTATAACCATTTAATCGAGGATGCCATGACACCATAGAAGACGACGGCTAGTCATTAGCCACATACATAACTGTTATCGAAAGGATTATTGTCATGACTATCATGTTCGACACACTTGATTATCACACTGTCAACTACACGAATGATTCGTTCACGCTTGCGTTCGCGGATGGAAAAACCACGACGGGTAATCGTATTATCGAGATTAAAACGGAATTCAATGAGGAGCTGCAGAAGCGACAATTAATGTTATGTTTTGCTGATGCTCCCGGTTCCACCAGACAAGAAACACTTTCGAGCGAACAGGATTTTATTGTATCGTTGTTACGACTGGTGGTTGTTGCCTCCATATTTGGCAAACTTACGGATTTGCTAACTTCGATCTCCTCTGCACTGGGACCAGATGCGCTACTTGTGTTGGAAATCCAAGAATTGGTCGTTGTATGGAATGATACCGAATTTGATTGGAATGTAAGTTATTTCCCAGAAACCGAGTCGTCGGACAATACACCAGCAACGTTCGAACAACTTGCTGTCAGTGTGATTCTGTGTGTGTTTTATAACGTGATCGTTACACCAGACGTCAAGATGATGACACGATTAAGGGAAACCTATCGGTATCATTTTGCCTTGATGGAACAATACTTCGATACTCAAATAAAAGACCAATACAAAGCACGTCGTGCACAATTCAAACTGCTTCATAATTTTACGATTGATCACAAAACTAAACCACTCTAACCGACCTGGGGGCTGAAAATCTTTCGGTGATTTCCAAGTAACCTACAGTCCATGTAGCATTTGTTTATAGGGAAAATCACATGTCTTCCGAGACTTTAATCTCATCCTGTAATATAAAGAAATGTGCTGTATAATTAAACATCAGGAATATTTATCATGACCCACCGAATCGTCTTAGTCGTCGGTTTGTTTGCGACTATAATACTCCCATGTCGAGCACAATCAACATCGTCGCCACCACCTAATCCACCATTGATATCGAACGATCCCAATCTTGATGATTATGGCATCATTAGCACAAATCCATCGGTACCAGCACCTCGGATCGACATGCCGATGACACCACCATTTTCTATTAACTTTAAACGTATTCCACTATTAGGAGAATTACAACCATTTCAGCACGTGCCGATCAATTCACGACTGTTGTCGAACACGCCCAGTACATCATCTAAGCAGATAGACGCCCCTTGGGATGATCCAAATTTAGCATATCCACCAAATAGTAAATAATAACATATTGTTTTATGAATATACTGTAGATCTGCACGCCTAAGGCAAATCAGCTAAATGGAAGGAAGCCGTATGAAAAAAAGTAAAACCCGGGGTTGTTTAAAGCTTGAATTAAAAACACCCGAACAAGTTGTTTGGGTGCGCGCATTATTTTATCGATCACTACCGACTGGCTCGCGTAATCGTTTGGCTCAAAAACGGAATCAATCCCACCTTTGAATTAGGGGCATTCACCACCACTGGTTATCCCGATTGTACTCCGGATTTTCTAGCGGTGTGGTTGTTGATTATAGTTGATAATTTATTACACATCACGATTAATGGGTTGTCGCTGTATTATCTTTAGTCGGATAGTTTTATCACCGACCATATCCCCATTTGGGGATATGGTGCGAATTTCATTTTTTGCTTTTGGTATGCCAATTTATGTAGGACCCTGTCCGGATAAATTTCACTTAATCGTGATGTGGAGAGTTGTTGTAATGAATAATGGCCCATATAATTGGATAACCCCAGAACCAACTATAACAAGGACGGTGCCGATTAAATTCAAACGCCTGTATAGCCATAATCTATCGTTACCCAAATACCAAACAGCGGGTGCGGCAGGATTTGATTTACAAGCTTGTTTAATCGACACACCCCGAGTACCATCACTGTTTGGAGATGATTTTAACTGCGACAGCATTACCCTACATCCTGGCGAAAAGCGTCTTGTTCATACTGGGTTTGCCGTGGCGGTGGCGGACGGTCATGAACTACAGATTCGACCACGGTCGGGACTAGCATTGACACACGAAATTATTATTCTCAATAGCCCCGGAACGATCGATGCAGACTATCGTGGTGAGATTATTATTGGTTTAAAAAATCTATCTACACAGCCGTTTTTAATCAATCATGGTATGCGCATTGCTCAGGCTGTATTGGCTCCAGTGGTGCGCGTACAGTGTATTGAAGTCACCGAGCTTGATAGTACCACGCGTGGTATCGGTGGTTTTGGATCGACTGGATACTAATAGTCATTTTATCTTATGAGTGGTGTAACATTAGTTAGGCCACAAATACTGCTTTTTTATTAAAGCCCGTGATGTTATGGGTTTAACTGGATAGCACAACACATGAACACAGGGTCCGACCAACTCTATGTCGTTACTAATGTATTTAATCCAACAAATACACCTATTAGGTATAAATTATATTTTGATTTTGTTCGCTATATGAAAAAATTTCCACTCGTTACTTTAATTACGGTCGAACTGGCTTTGGGTGATGCTAATTTTGTAGTAACTCAAAGTACTAATCCAAATCACATTCAACTTAGATCAGATGATGTTTTATGGTACAAAGAGAATTTAAATAATATTGCTTTTACCAAATTACCGGAGAATGCAAAATACGTAGCATGGATTGATGCTGATGTTGAATTTACTAATCAAGATTGGGTAGATTTAACTATTACTGCATTAGCTGAGTTTAAATTTGTTCAACTTTATGATACTTGTGATAGTTTAGGTCCCAATGGTGAAATTTTACAAACTGATCGTAGTTTCATTTATAATTGGATATATAATTTGGCTAGTCCATACAAACGTGGACGTTCCGGTGGAGCATGGGCGGCACGAGTAAGTAGTTTGCGTGCAATTGGTTATTTGATTGATTGGGATATTGTTGGTGCATCTGATTGGTTTACCGTATTTGGTTTAACTAATCAAACTACGGCGTCGGAAACACGACTGCGAGCACGCAATGCAATTTGGGCAAATAAAGTTAAACAAGAAATTAATGGTAATGTAGGATATATACCTGGTACACTTCTACATTTTTTTCATGGTTATCCAGTTAATCGTGGATATGAAACACGTGGTCGTATTTTAATTGATAATGAATTTGATGTTGACTTAGATATTGGCTATCGGGAAGATGGGTTAATCTATTTTACTACTGATAAACCTAAATTAAAAAGTGATATTGTTGAGTATTTTATGAAACGTCACGACACATCTGGTAAAGACGATGCCACTTTACATATGATAACTTGTGTATTCAATCCATCAAACTATCAATCAAGATATAATCGGTATTTTCAGTTTGCTTCTTATATAAACAGTTTTTCAAATGTAATATTATACACCATTGAATTGGCCATTGGATCACAAGAATTTCAAGTCACCCAAGTCAATAATCCAAATCATATACAATTGCGTACTGATAAAGCGTTATGGTATAAAGAAAATCTATTAAATATTTGTATAAATCAATTACCTAACGATGTAGAGAAAATTGCATGGGTGGATTGTGATGTACAATGGGATGATCCAAATTGGGTGACACTTACACTACAGGCATTAGATCGCTACCATATAGTGCAGATGTTTTCCACTTGGCAAAATCTTGATATAAATGACCAGGCACAATTTTCACCAGCAGACAGTTTTGTTAAACGGTGGAAAAACAAAACCCAAGTAGGTAATAATGTAGGAGCCACTGGGTTAGCTTGGGCTGCACGACTTAGTGTAATCAGGCAATTAGGTGGTCTACTCGATTGGGGAATCGTTGGTTCTGGCGACTACTATATGGCATTTGCATTCATTGGTAAAAATCGCAGTGATGCAGCAGCCCATCTTGACAAAGACCCATCTTATGCTTCTATTATTACAGTGTACGATACAGTCTTACAACCATGGATAGAATCTGCTAACAAGATAATCCAGGGTAATGTTGGATATATAGAAAGTAATATCAGACATTTCTTTCATGGTGAAAAGATAGATCGTGGTTATAGTTGGCGGTGGACTATTTTAGCCAAACATCAATATCACCCTAATCTGGATATCGGTTATCGTGAAAATGGTCTGATTTACATAAAAACCAATAAGCCAGATTTGTATATCGATATTGAAAATTATTTCAATTATCGTAAAGAACATGATCGGTACACTGAAGTATCGATTTAATGCAACTCTCTAGTAGCAAAAAGGATGTGTGATGAGTGATTCCAAGTCTAAACCAAATACCAATATAGTTACTAAGAAGTCGGCCAATACCACACCAGCATCGTCTGAACAGGACAGTGATACTCAGGTCGTTGACCAGACCAACAGCACAGATAATACTGATACTAATACCAATGATACTACTGAAGTCGTACAACTAGAAGCGCCTGATAGTGTGCTGGAACCTGTCGTAGCACCAGTCGTTGCACCGGCAGCTGTTGTCACTCCTATGGCATTAAGTCATGAAGCAAAACAATTAGATAATTTATTACATGAGTATACCTTGATCATGGAAAAATCCATTGTCACACATGTAGGTATGCTTAAAGCTATTCAGTATTTGGTACGAGCATCCCAATTGGCCGTCTCTAGTACACACGATGATGTGCGTGACCAGATGCTGCAATATCATTTAAAGTATCGCAATAGCTTAATGGAAGAGAAGATGGCTTTGCGTGGTATTACATCACTAAAGGCTCAGGATGCCAGTATGGTGATGACAGTGTATAGTTTATTTCGGAATAAAACTATTAAGCGTAACATAACAATTGATCAAGAAAAAGCTGTTGCTGCGACATCTCGTCGATTGGTGGTTTATTTAGAAACTACTACTGTAGCATAGTAAAATACGACTAACGACTAAATATTAGGCACACTATGAAATACCTTACGTTACATCCAGCACAATCACCACAGATACCCATGATTCCAATAACTCACAATGCTAACGTAACACACATTGTCTGCGATACAATGTTGGCAATTGTGAATCACACAGAATGTCACGATGTAGCGTGCCCTATTTGCATGAATTCTCCAGCTCAAGCATATGGTATCATGCAACCAAATTCGGTTCAGGTTAGATTTTATCCATGTGAAAAATGTGCTAACAATGGTTGGACTACACTTAAGATAAAACCATGGGTGCAAAAATTATTGTATCGCATTGGTGTATTAAAACGACATTCAGCATTTGATTAATTGGTCAAATAAGATCCTGAGCCCATTGGGCTCAGGATCTGTTGTTTAGTGTTACTTAAGTCAAATCATCTGGATCTACACGTAATTCGGTATCAAGTAATTCATCACCGACTTTTAATAATTCCTGTTCTAGATTTAGACAAATAGTATTTACATCAATTGGTGGATAGACACTATCTTGTCCATTAGATCTAGCATTAGAAATAGTCTGAATTAGCTTAACCACTTGCTCTGAAGTATTATCCGCACGTTGATTTTCTTGATGGCGTATCTTTGTAGTAACTCTCCTAGTCATAGCAGCTTCTTGGTCAGACAGTGCTCGCAATGTAGTGTTTATCACTCCCAATTGTGCAATTGATGCATCTGGATCAGTGGTACTGATATCTTCTATGCTACTAACAGATTTAGCTAATTTATCAATTATAGTATCACGTACTTTTGTAGTTTTATCTACAGTAATATCAAATTCATACAATTCTTCAAATAGACTTTTGATTACCATAGCCTTGCTATCAATACTCATAGGATGCATCCTTGGGTTAATATTTTGTTAAAAAGTATTATTCAAATCAGCTTATAATCAGACCTATATTATTTTTTATGAAGTATCTAAACTGCTTGTTAAAATCTAATAGGCGAGACTATTTTATGATAAATAGATCAACTCGTATGGGTATACGGAGATAGTTAATATTTAACTAATTCACAAATAAAACCCTTGCTTACGCAAAGACTTGTTTGCTCATTCTGGACAACCTAGGAACTAGATCACAATGTCGGAAAACAACATCTACGATGAAGACAGTATTCAATCATTAGAAAGATTGGATTATGTTCGTAAACGCCCAACCCTATTAGTACCAGATACAGAAGCTGCTGGAATAACACAACTAGCAAAAGAATTAATTGATAATTCAATTGATGAATTAGCTGAAGTATTACGCAGTACTAATAGACTTGCTGAAATTGTTGTAACACTGTGTCGTGATATCGCAAGGGGAAGTTTCCAACTAATTGTGCGCGATACCGGACGAGGTGTACCACTTGGAAAATTAGTTGATGTCTTTACCAAGACTATGACATCAGGGAAATTTAACCAAAATGCCTACATTGCAAGTTCAGGTAGTTTTGGTCAAGGTGCAAAAGCTACAGCTGGATTGAGTGCTTATTTTCGTGTTATGTCATATCGACCAGATGGTGTTGGTTCATTACTGGTGCAATCTGGTATACATCCACTCGAAGCAACGATTGTCCCACCAATTAATGGTATGTCTGGTAGTATTGTTAGCTTTGAACCAGATTTGACTTTGTTTACTGGTGTTGCTGAATACGCTGATATAAACTACGTAAGATTGTTGGATTTGTTAAAGAAATACGTATTCTTCTCTGACTACAAAATTGAATTCCGTATTAGTGAACAACCGATGCCAGCGGAATACTGGACGAGTGATATTAATTCAGCAACACTAACATGCCAGACTACAGAAACTCAAGCTGCATTGGTGTGGTCATCAGTAACACATAATCGCATTGAATGGATTAGGCACTACTGGCACATCACACGACCATTTGCTTGGGAATGGAAAACCCAAAAATCCACACCACCACTAGAGTATCTAAAAGATTTTCACTTACAATTGTTTTATGTGAAAACCGAACAAAAAGGTGATGCATTTGGTATGGTTAATAACATATCAATTGACGCTCCGAGTAGTAATCACATATCTATTGTACTTGA
>JAEHJW020008215.1_pt1 | contig 31713 bp, 47 predicted proteins | sample 9271431 | NCBI WGS metagenome assembly JAEHJW02 | reverse complement strand
TTCCGATCTATGATGATTTTTCTGCCGCGTTCGGTGAATTTCTCAAACATGTGCAACCTCTTTTTTCTTAGACTACAGTTACCTGCCCGGAATCCTGTTATCTCTGAAATCATAATACCCCCGAAAACAGGGAAAAGTCAACGAGAGTGGTTGAAAAACAAGGTTTTTCATGGCTTCTTACCTGTGATCCGGCGTACAGCTTTTTCCCGCGGGGCGGCAACAGGGCAGATAACCTATTGAATTAAAAAGAAGGCCGGCATAGCAGCTTGTTTACAACCCCGGGTACCGGCAGGGAAGCGCGGCGCATGGTTTGGCTGAAAGCGCGCCTGGGAGGATTCGAACCTCTGACCCTCGGCTCCGGAGGCTAGACAAAGCAAAAAGGAAAGTGGAACTTACCTCTAAAAGTTGGTGCGTACTATCGGGGTTTGGGGTATTTTTACCCAGTGGTTGACGGGAAAATGACGGAAAAGTCCCGGCAAAGTCCCGACATCGGGCCTTATCGACCCTCGGGTTCGGTGCCCTCGTTTTTGGACATGATACTTACCCGTGCAACGGTGTCCCGGAGATCTTCCGGAAGGACGTGCAGGTATTTTTCCGTAGTCTCTATCTCGGTATGGCCCATGAGGTCCTTTACGGCCTTTATGGAGCTGCCAGCGCGCAGGGCGTGGGTTGCAAAGGTGTGGCGCAGCATATTGGCTGTAACCGTCCTGGAGAGCTTTGCCTTGGTGGACGCGGTACGCAGGGCTATCTTTATGGATTTCACCGGCCTTGGGCCATCTGAGAACACCCAGGGCGTTTTTATTTCGGCTTTCCGGCGGCGTGGCGCTTTGTTCTTTTCCGAGATCATCTTTTTGACGGCCCCAAGCACCTCCAGGGCCTCGAGAGAAAGAGGCACGGCCCGTTCCTGATTGGTTTTAATCTGCCAGCCCTCCTTGGGCTTCGATGTGACGCGCATCATGGCCATGGACGTGTCCACGTCCGTCCATGCCAGGTAAGACAGCTCCGCGGGCCTCAGCCCCGTCAGCACGCCGAATATAGTGCGGTAATAGGCCATCCATCCCCGGGGCGTGAAGCCTTTTAAAAGGCGCTGGTATTCCTCCGGTGCCAGATAGGCATGCAGGCGGCGCGGCTCCGTGAGCTTGGGGAATTTGAGCATCGAGGGCGAAGGGCACCATCCTTTTATTGCGGAATAGTGCAGGGCCTTACGCACGAGGTTCACGCAGATATTCACCGTGCGATTGCCCAGGGCGGAAGATTTTTTCAGTTTCTGGAAATCTATAAGGTTTTCCGATGTGATGGACGTAAGCTGCCGTTCCCCCCAGAAATCCTGAAGGTGCTTTTCGTAGTACCATTTATCCCCGGCGTAAGTGGCCGGGGCCTTTGTGGCCGCCTGATGTTCCAGAAATTCCGTCATTGCGGAATGGAAAGTTTTAAGCGGATACGCGGCGGCCAGGCCGAATTGAGCGGCGCGGGCCTGTGCGCGGATCGAGGCCTCGGCTTCCCTCGCCTCCCCTTTCGTCCTGCCGGCCTTTTTGTTGATGCGCCGGCCTTTGATTATAAGATCGATATACCAGGAATCCCCGCGCTTGTAGACGGACATGATTATTTTTTCTGATATAGAGTTATGTTTGTTTCCGTGCAATCTCTGGCGTCAACAGTCTGTGTGTATCGATTTAAATCGACCATGCACTTTTCTACTACAATTCCGCCACGGCCATCGCTGGAAATGTTGGTTACAAAAGGCCCTGCCTCGCTTGCACATCCGGCCAGCCCCAAAAATAAAAAGATAACCAATAAAAATTTCTTCATCTTCACACCCTCCTATTTAATGATTTTCAGATGCCTTGCTCTCCATGCCAGAGTTTGTTTCAGCCTGCTTTTTTTGTTCGATCATTATCCTGACGAAATGTTCAGCCTGTTCAGCGATTCCCAGGGCCTCGGCTTCTCGCATGGTATTAAAGAATTTCTTTTCCATGTCCGTAACGGGGAATAAGGGTTGCTGACCGGAAAGAAGATAATCGACTGTGACGTTATAAAACTCAGCTATCTTTTTTAAAACAACAGGGCCGGGCAAGGACTGGCCATTGACGTAATCCCATAGAGTGACCGGACTTACTATGTTATCGAGCTGATTAGCTACTTTTGATAATGGCGTCTTGTCTACTAATGCCTTAAACCGCTGCCCGAATTCTTTTTTTAAAACCTCATCAACTGGACGCTTTCCCCTCATGCCGCAATATAAATTTTTCATTGTTTCCCCCGCAAGCAAAATTAAGTGAGATTAAGGAAAAAGGCGTTTTTATCGTTTAAAACAATAAAAAGCCCCGAAAACCACCTGTTTTAAGCAAAAATCCGGTTTTGTATTTCTGTTTTAAACAGAGCATCATACACCCGTCATGGTTGAAAGAACGCAAAGCCCAAAACTGAAAATTGAGTTGGCCGAACGCCCTTTGCCGGGAGTTTCGGTCATTACGCGGCCAGGGTGCGTGAGTGCTTACCCCACTTTCAGCCATGACAACCTGGCCGCTTTTGCATTTAATCAGGGGCGGTGTCCCGTAAAAGAAATCGGAGCAATCCATGGCAGACGGGTGAAAATACTCCGAGCCACCCCTGCCCCATTTAAATTTTTCCATGTCTCTGTTTTACCGCTTCAGGAAGTGCCCAGTAAATTCAATTCGTCACGTCTTTTTGCCTTTTATTTTTGCCCGGCAAAGCATTTGTTTTTTCGATACGTGACATATCAAAAGTCAAAGAATGAACGGAGGGGAAATGATTGAACTGAAAGGGGGTGAGGATATGAGCTATTCGATTTATTCGACATGCGGGGCTTGCGGAAAGGCCAAAGGCTGCACGGATAAAAGACTGCTTGAAAGCGCGCTATCCGGGATCCACAGCATGGGCCAGTCATCCGATGGTGCTTTCGGCCATCTGGGGTACGGCACTATCGCGCTTCAGTGTGGCGCACTGGAACCGATTAAACCGGCGGCTGCGCCATCTGCTGAAGACACGGCAAGGACTTAAAAGGATCACGGCGATACCGGCCAGGCCCAGCGCTAAAAGCGGTATGACAGCCCGGACAGACGGGCACTAAAAAATTCAGAGGGGCGAGGGTACATCATGCAAAGCGGGGTTGCAGGTTGGCACAGCTAAAGAACTCGGAGGGCAGCGTAAGGCACCTTCAGAGGATTTTCTTTTACGGGGACGAAGCCCGTGAGCAATCCCGCGTAAATTCATTTCTCGATTATCTCAGCAAGCATAACAACCCGCACACCGGAAACACCTACGAACTCGGAGCCCGCAGCCTTTACAGGTACATATCGGGCGAACAGCATTTCCCGGTGGACCTGCTTAACGCCCTGGCCGATTGGTCCGGGGACGCGGAGCTGATGGCCGCGTACAATCTGCGGCCCGCCGGGGACGGCCTGAATCACCTGAAGGCGAAGCGGGAAAATATGGATCGGGAAATTGCGGAACTCCTTGCCCGCAGGGAAATGATAGACGCGCAAATAACCGGCGCGGAAGCAATGCCGAAAAAGAAGGGAAAAAAGTGACACTAGACCAAAAAATCAACTAGATGTTAAGGGACGCGGGGATACCGGAGAGCGAAAAAGGCAACATCGAGGCATTCCTTACGGGCGTTGCCATGGGGCGCATATATGAGAAAGAGCTTACACCAATACTCATAAGCAACCCAAACAAAGTTGTGCTCTTCCTGGAAACGAAAAAAGCGGAGATGAAAGCGGCAATCCCGCAGGATGGGGTGAATTAAATGGCATCCAAAAACTATCCCATGGGCGTGGACCTGATAGCGGAGGGTAAATGCCCCAGGGGCGAAATAAGCGAGATGTCATGCATTTTCTGCATGCAGGGGCATATGGCGGAGTGCCACTATCCGGAGCTTTGCAGGGACGCGCAATGCAATCATCACAAGGTTATGGCACAACTTGAACAGGACCATTACAGGATTCTGGAAGAGCAAGGAAAGGAGAGGCACGGTGCTTAAGGCGGGGGACAAAATAATCATTTACCGGGACACGGAAACGCAAACGGACCCGGAGGGCGAGGCGGTACTGCTGGAACGCGAGATCCGCATAAATGAAAACAGGATACGCAAACAAACGGGCTGTGAATACTGGTTTGTGCAGTTCACGGGGGACCATATGGTTGCCACGCGGGCCATCCGCGCGCGCAAAAGCAGGGAGGCTAAACAGGCGGCAAAAGATACAAAAGAACAGAGCGGGGTGGCAGCTTGAACAAGGTAGAAAAACGTCAGTTGACGGGCATTATAGCCGTGGCCTTTTGCGCCCTGATGGCTGTGCTTGGAATATCGGAAAGCGATCTGCTAGCCGCGGCCGGGTGGATAATCGCGGCCCTACCCTTTTTTGTTATCTATTTCGTCCTGCCGGACATGGATAAAAGGCCGGGGTGCTGCGCTTCCAACGTAATGCCTAAGGTCTCATGGATTTGCAAGGGATGCAGGTTTGCCCCGGAGGGGAAGCGCTGATGTCATATTCCAGCTTTTGGGAATTCATGCGGCCATTATGGCCGGCGTTTGTGCTCTGTGGAGTGGCGTGCTTTGTTACGGCCAGGGAGATGTTGAAAGGCATGGGGGTGATACGGTAATGCCTCGGAATATGTCCTTTTCGCTTACCACTGAGCAGGTGCGCAATAAAACAAAAACCGTAACCAGGCGTGACGGATGGTGGTTCTTGAAACCCGGCGATATCGTGAACGCATGTGAAAAGTGCATGGGCCTAAAAAAGGGGCAGCGGGTAAAGCGGATTTGTCAAATACGCATAAAAAGCACAAGCGCTCAGCCTTTGCATCTTATCAATGAAGAGGACGTTACCTTAGAGGGGTTCCCGTATTGGGGGGCAGCTCAGTTTGTCAGGTTTTTCGTAAAAACACACCCAGGGGTCAGCCTATACAAGTTGCTGAACCGGATCGAGTTTGAATACATCTAAGCCCGATAGGCGTGACGAGCTGATTCAAGAGGCGAGGGGATTGCTATCCAAACTAGACGCGGGCGAGATAAAGGAAGCGGAGTTTTTAAGCCGGATGGCTGAGATAGAGCGGGAAGAAAAAGAAATAGCAAGGGGGAATCGCGGAGATGCAGGGACTGTTCACAGAGCAAACAATAACAGATGGCGCACAAGGGCCGATCTTGACCTGTGAGATAGAAACACTGGTTGAAGGCCGGAATTATGAGATTAACGTGCGCTGGGGTGACGGGGCGCGGCAGACGCGGCGGGGCAGGCTTACGGGCATCTGGAAAAGCCGTTGCGGGATGCATGAAAAAGGCGCGTTCGCATTTCAGGACCTTGCGCCCATGGGCGGGATACTCACGCTGAGACGTAAACACATAACGGGCGTTAAAGAGATAAGGCTTTAGAAAGGGGCATTGTCTCTTTATTTCAATAGTCTGGAGGTCAAGATGAAAAGGATTGTAATTTTGCAAAGGGGCTGGGTTTTTGTCGGGGATTTTGAGCAGAAAGGATCTTACTGCACTCTCAAAAATGCCGCAGTTGTCAGGAGATGGGGTACGACACGGGGTCTGGGCGAATTGGCGCAAAGGGGACCGCTTCAGCATACGGTTTTGGATCCTTCTCCGGATATCCGTTTCCATGAACTGACCGCAATTGCGACCATCGACTGCGTGGAGGAAGCATGGAAGAGCGCCAGCAATTAATGATAGGAGATGAGTCGCAATCCACGGGCAGTTCGTCCGGGTCCGGGGACGGGTACGGGTACGGGGATGGGTACGGGGACGGGGATTAAAAAACTTTACTTATCTGAAATTTTGGCGGGCGGGATTGTTTCCCCGCCCGCCGGTTTAAAAGAGATACCAATTAAATAGAGAAAGCGGGGCGCGGGAATTGAGAGGGCAATTTGAAGGACTCATAATAGACAACTTTGCTGGTGGGGGCGGAGCGTCCACCGGAATAGAACAGGCCTTAAACAGGCCTATTGATATCGCCATTAATCATGACCCTGTGGCTATCGCCATGCACAAGGTCAATCATCCTGCTACTAAACACCTGTGCGAAAGCGTTTGGGATGTGGACCCGGTGAAGGAATGCGCCGGGCCTGTATTGCTCGCCTGGTTCTCGCCGGACTGCAAGCACTTTTCCAAGGCCAAGGGCGGCAAGCCGGTTGAAAAGAATATCCGGGGGCTTGCGTGGGTAGTTATGCGCTGGGCCTCGATGCCCAAGCCGCAGCGGCCAAAAGTCATAATGCTCGAAAACGTGGAAGAGTTTATGACCTGGGGGCCGCTGATCGAGAAAAACGGCAGTATGTACCCGGACCCGGCAAAGGCTGGACAGACGTTCAAGGCCTTCCTTCGAAGGTTCGAAAAGCACGGCTACAAAGTGGAGTATCGGCAGCTCCGGGCTTGTGATTACGGAGCGCCTACCATCAGGAAGCGCCTTTTCCTGATCGCCCGCTGCGACGGCTTCCCCATTGTGTGGCCAGAGCCCACGCACGGAGATCCTAAAAGCGAGGCGGTAAAGTCCGGAAGGCTTTTACCATGGCGCACAGCTGCGGAGTGCATAGACTGGAGCATCCCGGCCCCGTCCATTTTCGAACGTCAACGCCCTTTGGCTGAGGCCACGCAGCGGCGCATTGCCAAGGGCATTATGCGATACGTGATCGATGCAGAGGATCCGTTCATTGTCACTTACTACGGGCCGCGCCCCGGGGAAGAATTCCGGGGGCAGCCGCTGAATGAACCGCTGAGAACACAGACCACGGAAAACCGGCATGCGCTTGTAGTGCCTTATTTAGTCGGGGTAGGCGGTCGCGCTGGGCAAAGCCGCCCAAGAGGCATTAAAGAGGCGTTTGGGACTGGGACTTCCAAAGCGGATGTAGCCATTGTAATACCGCACTTAATGGTGAACACATCCGGGCACTCGGGATCGAAAGCGAATAAGCCAATTCCGACCTTAACGACTGGCAACCATGAATATCTTGTTTCCGCTTTTCTTTCCAGCGCCGCTCATTCAAAAACAACTGGCCGCGGTAAATATGTTTACCATCCAAAAGAGCCTGTAAGAACTCTCACAGGATCAGCCTATAAAGTCCTTGGATCCAGCCATCTTGTAAAACTCAAGGGCACCAATATCGGCCAGGACGTGCGCTGGCCACTTCAAACAATTACAGCGGGCGGTTTGCATTTCGGAGAAGTCCGGGTGTTCCTGCTGCAATATCACGGTTGTAGTGAATCCCATGACATGAGGAAGCCCATTAATACAATCGAAACAAAGGACCGTTTCGGCCTGGTCACCGTGCACGGGGAAGAATACCGGATAGCGGATATCGGTCTCCGGATGTTGACGCCCAGAGAGCTTTTCAGGGCCCAGGGATTTCCGGACAGCTACGTCATCGAGGAAGGATGTTTCACAGAGGACTTTTTCGGTTCCAAAGAGATCGCCCGTAAGCCTATCAGCAAAACCGAGCAGGTAGCTAAATGCGGCAACTCCGTTTGTCCTGCCATGGTAAAGGCGCTTGTAAGCGCGAATGTAGTTGATGTTAGAAAGACGGCCCAAGCGTGACCGACAACTTCGCCCGTGTAAAAGCCGCGCTGGACCTGAAAACCGTCATAGTAAATGAAACAGGTCTGGAATGGGGACGGCATCATCTTAAGGAATGCCCTTTCTGCGGACACCAGGACTGTTTCAGCCTGGTAGACGAGCGGGGTTACAAATGCTTTTCCTGTGATGCGCACGGGGACGTTTTCACCTTTTACCAGAAATACAAAAATCTGGACTTGGGCGAGGCGCTTAAATACGGAGCTGACGTTGCCGGCATCGAGATAGATGAGGCAAAGCCCAAAAAGGAACGGGCAGAGACCGGCAATGAAAAAATATTCCGGCTTGCGGCCGAGCACTATCACCGGGCCATGGCGGCGGAAGGATCGGCCGGGGCTGAATGGTTTCTTAAACAGCGCGGCCACACCCGCGCAACCATGGAAAAGATGCGGGCCGGATGGGTGACAAATGGCCTGTTAAAGTTCCTGAAAGGGCAGGGGCTTACCGATGCGGACGTGATAGCAACCGGCCTGGCCGTGGATAAGGACAAACAGGACAAGCCCATCGAGCCGAAAGACTATTACTGGAAGGGGGCAGTATTCCCCGTTATCGACCATGCCGGAAAGGTGATTAGCTTCACCTGGAAGGACCCGGAAAAGAAAATCCCCGGCCTTACAATACGCGGGACGCAAAAGGCTTTTTTTATCAATTACGCGGCCCTGGGGCGCACGAACGAGCAGATCATAGTTGAGGGGGAGAATGATGTTGCCAGCCTCTTCGATATCGGCATAGAGAACGTATGCGGCACCGCGGGGAGTCCCGGCAAGGACCAACCCAAGCTCATAAGGAATTTTTGTTCCGGCAAAACCGTCTATTTATGGTTCGACAAAGACCATCAGAAGAAACCGTTCGACCCCAACAAGCTGGATGGCGAGGGCGGCGCGCATCACATCCGCTTCCTTTACAGGGCGCTTGCAGATGCTGAGATGCAGGTAAGGATAATCGTCCACCCGGATGTTGACGGCCGGCAGGACAAGGATCCCGATGATTATATTCAGGGCCTTTTAAAATCCGGCAAATCGGTTTCCTCCGCGCGCAACACCGTACGGGATTTAATTTCAAACGCGCAGGAGCCGCTTCACTGGGAGCTGGAGCAGTTGCGGCTTATTCCGGACGTGAAACAACGCCTCGAGGCATTCAAGCTCCGGAAGCTGGCCTTGGGCATAAACGCCCTCAAATCACAAGCGGACGTTGACGTATACACGGACATTGCGGCCAAGGCGATGGGCATATCCCTGAAGGGCGTGGAGGAACTGGTAAACAACAGTGTGGACCTCTATCAGCACCTTTCGGAGCTGTTCCGCGGGGAGATCAAAAAGGCGGACCCGTATGTACTGGCCAATTACATCCATAAATGGTTTCTGAACGCCAATGCCCGCTTTTTCAAAACCAGCGACGCCCGCGTGTGGCTTTTCTATCAGCGCAAGATTTACGAGATCGGGAACAACCTGGAATTCAACACGCTGATGTACAAGCTTACCCGCCTGGCAGCCATCGAGAAACCGGGCACTACGGTATGGTACTACCTGCAGCAGATATGCAACGCCACTGGCGAGCCGGTGGACATGATGAGCTGGATGCACACGAACCGGGAACGGGACGTTATTTTCATCAACCTAAACAGCGCCCATAACAAGATAGTGCGCATCACCCCCGGCGAAGAGCCAGCCATGATAGACAACGGCACTAACGAAACGGCCGTCCTGCTTTCCTCCAGCGGGCAGATCCGTCAGTTTGAATATATGCAGGAAGAAAATGACAAAGCCGCATGGGCCGCTTTGAAAGAGCTGATAATGGATGTTACCCCGTGTGAAACCCCTCAAAGGTATTTCCTGCTTTGCTGGGCGGCGTCCATCTTCATGATGAATTACCAGGGGGACCGCGCCCTGATGCAGGTCATAGGCGGAAGCGGTACGGGCAAGAGCAAAGTGGCCGAAAGGGTCAGTTATCTGATCTATGGGGAAAATTATGTAGGCAAGGGCTCGGACGCGGCGGATACTCGAGTAGCAACCCATAACCCTCTTGTCTTCAATGACAACCTGGAAAACCGGAACCTCACTCTGGCCAAGGTGGACTTTCTGTTATACATAGCCAATTCTTCACACAGGCCGAAGGCCAAGAGCGGCAGCGATACGGAAGTGATTTACCAGCGCCTTAATTCCTTTGAAATGAGCACTTCAATAGAGCCGTTCCCCGGCAAGTACCCGGAGCTTATCAACCGTACGTGCCCCCTGGTGCTCGATAGCGGCCAGCGCAACGAAGGCTATATGCACGATGAGGTGGTAAGGGCCATCCAGAAAAAGCGGAACATGATGCTTTCCGCCCTATTCAGGCTTTTGGCCCATGAAGTGCTGCCCAACCTCGATAAGCGGCAGGACTGGAGCAAGTACCTTCAGGGCAAGCACGCCGGCCACAATAAGGAGCGCAATAACGAGCATATATGCACCATGCTTGTAATACTTCAGGCCGTGCTCAAGCATATACCGCTGCCCGGCACAAAGACATCGCCCATGATACAGGCAATGGATATCCTGGACCGCTGGATCGCCCGCTGGCAGGAAGAGGCCAAGCAGACGGCCATCGCATCCAATACCCTGCTTACCTTCATGGACGGCCTTTTAAACGAGGTGTGCATGAAAATGAGGGGCAAGGGTGACGGCCTGAAGCTCCAGCCGCATCCGGACTTTAACGATGAGCACGTTTATGTTTATGACGATCCGGAGTACATCCAGACGTTTTACCTTACCGAGCTGAACCCGGAGCCTGACGAATTCGGGGACGAGCTGGACTTTCACAGGTTCGAGGTGATAATCACCGCCAAGGCCCTCTGGACCTTGTTTAACCGTTATTGCAAAAACCAGGGCATGCGGAACCCTTTTGAAAATCCTATAAGCCTAGGGGCCCGCATAGCGAACGATCAGGACGTAATGGAAGACGGCGGCTGGGCATACATAGCCACAAACCCAACGTGGAAGCACTACAAGAAAATCCACGGGGAAAACTACTGGAGGTTCAGCAAGAAAGTAAGGAGGCTGTTTTGATGCCGTATTCAATGCCGTCTAATAAGGCCGCGGAGCGGCTTTCCGATACCGGCCTTGCCTTTGTCTCAACCCGGCCTCGTAAAACCGCCCAGGAGGCGCTTAAGGCTTCGGGAAGGGGGAAAGGTCCGGGACAAACCGGGGGCAGAATGGGCGCGATCAGGGGCCGCATATGCCAGCCGCAAAACCTCCGCGCAAGCGGCAGGCGCAGGCCGTTGGCGGCTGAATTGTGTCAAATGCCCCAACAAGGGGCCGAAATAAAAGAGCTTCGCCCGGCGCAAAATCTCCGCGCAAGCGGAAAGCGCAGGCCGTTGGCGGGGTGTGGTAAAAATACCACAAATGTAAAATTCCATAATCACGTTTCGGCCTTAAAAAACAATAACTTAGCTCTTTTTTTTGTCCTGAAACTGAAATTTAGAACAGCAATTTTTTTGCGAAAAAGGTTCCAACCTTCCCCCAACTACTATAACTATATGATTTTATTAATTATTTTTAATTTATTTTGGGGGAACCTTTGGGGGAACCATGGGGGAAGGTGGGGGAACCATGGGGGAACCTTTTTTTTGAGCTATAAAGGTTCCCCCAAAGCCAAGTATATGATTTTACAACAAAAAATAGTGTTTGGGGGAAGGATAGGCTGGGGGAACCTTAAAAATTGCCGTTCTAAATTTACAGGCCCCGTTTTCACACGGGTTATATAAAGGGTTAAATTGAAAAAACAAGAAAAAGCGTGTAATCACTCAAATTCAGAAGGAGGGCTTTAGGGGTGGCAAGAAATGAGAAAGTAGGGTTCATTCGTAGAAGTCAGGTGAAGCGGGCCATTCAGGACCATATGGACCAAAGGGAGAATCCTCCCTTTGTAATGCTCCGGCTTTCTGCCGGGGCGCTTTCGGAGATGGAAAAATACGGCGAGCTGATAGTCAACCGGATGTGCTGCGCGGCAATCGATGAGAAGACAACGGTAATAAGCGCATCGCACGTCCGGAAGGCCTGCTGTTTTCTTGCGGATCCGAAGGATGTGAAAACCGGAAAGGAAAGGGTGGTGAAATAGTGTTTCAGAAAGGTGAGCTTTTATATGTGGTCTCAAACGGTATGCAATACGCAGGGAAGTTTGATGGCCGGGTTGAGGGGCATGAGGCTTTTTACCTGAAGGACCCATGCTACATGATCGGGGTCCAGAACGGGAAAAAAGTTGATTTTGTTTTCGATAAGCTGAAGCTACCCTTAATCGTGATCATAGGGTCAGCCGTCGCTGGATCCGCTGAAACGGTGAAGGAATGGGCCAGCAAGTACACCCTTGCCGTTTCGGGCCTGCATCTGGCGGACAAGCTTCCGCCAAGCGAGAGGAATTAAAAAACCAAAAGGGCGGGGGAAACTCCGCCTTAAAAAAAGAGGTGAAAATGAAATTCAGAAAAAAGCCGGTTGTCATTGATGCAGTACAGTGGTTTAAAAACGGGGATCATCCAGAAGATGGCAAAGAGCGGTTTACCGAGGGGAAATTTAAAGGCGAGCTTTTAGAGGGGAAGATAGTACGGTATTTTCGCCGCCCTGATATATCAGGCCGCAGAGTATGCGATCAATGCGGGAAAATCATGCACGATCATGGATGGATTGACACCCTTGAAGGCGGGCATATAGTGTGCCCTGGCGATTGGATAATAACCGGGGTAAAGGGTGAACACTATCCTTGCAAGCCTGATATATTCGCGGCCACGTATGAGCCCGTGACGGAATGACACCCGATCAGATTAAAAAGGCGATAGCCCTGGGGAACTGTACGTTCCAGGTTGGCTCCTATAACAAGCGGTTTTGTTCCAACATGCTGAGCGTGGCGCTTAATAAGCCGGATATGGAGCTTACAGAGAAACAGGCGGCGAATCTGGAACGAATGTTCCATATGTACAGGAGGCAGATAAAGGACCATGAAAAAATATGCAGCATCTGCGGTCCGGCGTGGCCGGCTGGAACGAAAGGCCGCGAAGCTGAAAAGGAAAGCGGAAAAACTGGAACAGCAGGCAAGGGCGGGAATCCGCCCGCCGACGGCAAAGCAGGCATTAATGGGCATGGCGATAATGGGCAATCTTATCTGCCAGGCATTGAATCTGCCCGAATCTACGGACCGGAATAAGGGGGAATGATGGCAGGAAAAGACATTCTGGGGATTAAGCCGATGGAAGGGTTGGTTAAAGATATTTATGACATTTGCTACACAGTTGATAAGCCCGATTTAAAGAAGCTAAGGCAATCCCTGGAGCCTTTAATGTTGCTCCAGCAAAACGCACTCGCCAGACAAGGGGCAATATATTACGAAGCTTTAGGCCTTGCGCAAGCAAACGCGCGGCTTATAGATGCCAATAAGGCGCTTATGAAAGAAATAAGGCAAGTCTTAAGAGAAATAAGGAAATTACACACCGTCGCTGGACCCCGGCTTAAGACGTGCCGGGGTGACGGCAAAAAGGGGGAATGATGTATACGGAAGAACAGGCTAGGCAAAAATGGTGTCCAATGGTAAGGGTCTGCGACTCTTTACGCGGGACCGGCATTGTTTCGGCTAATGTGGATTTTGATGTAAATGGACGGCGCTTTACCTGCATTGCCTCCGGTTGCATGATGTGGCGTTTTGTCAAAGACGAAAAGGGTTATATGGTAATGAGGCCGACCGGAGAGAAATGGAGTTGCGATTTCTGCGAAGGGACAGGGCTGCACAAAGGCGAACCATGCACGGAATGTGAGGGGGAAGGCAAAGGCGTGAAACACGCCGCCATAGGCTATTGCGGGCTGGCCGGAAATCCCTTAACAGCCGGAAAGTGACACAAAAACTAAGCCAAGGGTTGATGGTACGCATCCCGCTCTGAAGACGGGGGAAAAGGTTAAAACAGATGTCGGGACTTTGTCGGGGCCGGTTTGACATCCCTTTTTCAATGTGCTTTCCTAAGAGCATCAGAATCAATGGGCCTTGCCCCGGGCCCGCCGCGGTGCCGGAATGACGGCCAAAAACAAGGCAAACACGCAAAATAAACCCGGTTTAAAAGCCGGGTTTTTCTTTTTTTTAAGCGGAATCCGTCCTGTAAAATGCCCCTCTTTTTACCCGAAACTCAATGCTTGAACCCAACCTACCCTATTAACCAACTTATATTGTATTGAAGTGACATTTGTCGCATGATTGAGCTTGTATGAGTGAAGCCGAATATAGGGAACGCGCAGGGATGGAGGATGGGGGTGACGGGTTCACCCCCAAACCTTCCGATGAAGAAGTCCAGATTTTTGACCTGCTTTCCCGCATTCCAAGGTCCAAAGGCTATTACCTGAAGCTGTATAAAGGCGCTCCGAATGAGCGGCGATTCATGCTTCAGGAGATAGAGAATTACGACTCCTGGGAAACCGATATCGAGACCGAAGTCCGCAAGCTTGTTGAAGCAAATCCCTGGAACCTTGGCCCTCACCAGAAAGACACTCTGCTAAAAGACCGCACCGGCATTTATAGCCTGTTTATCTACCAGAAAGGGCGGGCCGGCCATGTGCCGGGCGAAAAACCGCTAGTCTTTAATTTTGTCTTCGCGCCTGAAGGCCCCGCAGTTGCGGCCCCGGCGGGCAATGACATCCAGGAGTCGCTTAAAGCAGTTACGGGCATGATGACGGCCTTCAAGGAGGCCGGACTGGTAAACACTCAAAACAACGGCGGGCCGGATGTTGCCAAGACAATGGGAGACGCCTTCAGGGCCGGTATAGATGTGATGAAGACGGCCATTCCTGCAAATCCGGGGCAAAGCAACATGGAAAAGCTGCTGGAAAGGCTGCTTGATAAGCTGGATTCCAAGCCCAAAGAGAAAAGCCCGCTGGAAGAGTTGATGGAAAAGAAGCTCTTGGACAGCCTGACACGGGAGCCGGAGAAAAAGGACCTGGTTGATGAAATAACCCGCATCAGGGAATTGGCCAGCGTTATCAATCCGTCCGGCGAGCCGGTTGAAGGCCCTTCCGTGCTGGGCAAAGCCCTTGAACAGTTTATGCCGATGCTGCCGGGCATATTGGCCAAGATAGCGGACCCTATCAACCAGCTTATACTGCTTAAGCGTGAACAGATCGCTTATCAATACAACTCTGGCAAGGCTCCGCAGGCCCCGCAGGCTCCGCAGGTCTCCAGAATCGAGGGAGCGGACGCCCCCGCAGCCGGGACACCCACTTCGCCGGACGCCCCCGCAGCCGCTCCCCTCGCCCCAACGCAGGAGGAAGAGGACGTGAACCTTTTGGCCGCAATGAGCCTTGTCAAGAAACTCAAAAAGATGATAGACGTTGGGGACAGGAACTTTGAAAACGTGCTGGACGGCCTCAAGTTCGCTTTCGGCGGCGAGGTGGTAGACCATTACTGCGACGGCATGATAAAGCGCGAGGACCTGATAGCAGGGCTTCAGCGGTTTGATAAATTTTTCACTCTGGAAGGCCCCGTTGCCTATTGCAATGAGTTCTTTGACTGGGTGGACAAGGAAATAAAAACCTCGGTCTATATCTGCAACCAATGCGGGACCGAGGATGAGCTTACCTTTAACGATTTCATGGGGGACCCGGCTTGCGGCGAGTGCGAGCACGGGATCATGCAATTAAAAAAAGACCCGGCCATTGCGGCCGGTAACGGAAACGGAGGACATTAAGATGGCGGTTGTAGGATTTGTGGCAACGGAGAACGGGAAAAGGGGCGTGCAGACGGGCGCGAATTACGGCTTTCTGGCGGTCAAGAAGATGCCGTCACACTACAACGATGGGGACCCGATTACCGTTTCAGAGGACATGCTGAACGTTGACGGGGATACCCTTGAGCTTATCCACAAGGACCTTGCTTTGGCGGATGGCAGGATAACGCAGTCCGCTTATGACGCATGGAAAAAAGAAAAGGCCGCGGCAAAGGCCGCTGCCGCGAAAATAGAGCCCGGCATATAAAAACATGCTTTCCGGCATGGTTGACATAGGCACCGGCGAATCGGCCATCTGGCGCACTGTACGTCAGATGGCCGATTATGCCAGGGTTGGCGCGCACAGGACGCCGGTTATCGTGACCGCCCAGCGTATTGTAAAAGACTATCCGGACAGGCTGGACCAGGCCAAAGCGCTCTATCGGTGGGTTAAGGGGCACGTAACGTATGTAAACGACCCCAAGGCACTGAACGGCGAGCATTTTGACATGCTTCAGGATCCGGAATTCCTTCTTACCAATATAAACATCTGGGGCAAATGGGCGGGGGACTGCGATTGCGGCGCTACCCTTCTGGCCGCTCTGCTTATGGCCGCGGGCTTTAACGCCGGGTTCCGCGTTATCGGCCCTTCCGGCAACGAGCTGAAACACGTTTACAATCTCATTTTTTACCGGGGGCAGGTTTACCCCATGGACACCATAGAGCCCGATTATGAATTCGGGCAGGAACATACCTACGTGAGGAAAGAAGATGTTTGGCTCTGACCAGCAAAACGAAAGTCTGATAACTGCGGCGGTAAACACCTTTCTTGCGGCGGAGATAGCCAATATCACGGCGCGCTTTACGCAGGTGAAGGCCATCCTGAGCAGCTTCCCCTATACCAGCGCGGAGATAGCGGCGCTTATGGCACGTTATGACGCCCTGGCGCCTATCGTGCAGAGGACGCAGAGCGAAAGCCCCGTGCAGGCGGAGATAGACATCCAGATTTTAAAGCCGGAAATCGATGCGCTATTAGCCGATACGCAGATGTACCTGCAGCAGCAAAAAGACATCGGTGAAACTTATTACACAGGCAAGCCGGGCGCGGGAAACGCCTATCAGCCGAAAAGCGGGTATTACTATCCATCGGGCAGCGGCCCGGATACTCTTTCAAGGGAGCTTAAGCAGTACCCGGTTAAAGGCGTGGCCATTCCCGCCTGGCTTTGGCTTGTTGGCGGCGCGGCGGCATTGTGGCTGATGTCCGGAAAGAAGGCGGAACTGTGAACGCCGCGGCCAACGCTCTGGCGCCAGGGATCAGCTCCGCGGAGGATTTTGCTTTTCATCCTAAACTCACGGTGACCGCGCCCGTAATAAACAAAGTTATACCTAAGTCCGTTGCTTATGATATTTACATTAAGGGGACAGGACTGAATAGTATTTTGATTTTCAGTTTTCAGAACACGGAAGATCTGAAGTCCGTCTTAAGCGGGAAACTTGCCGGAGTGGCACAAATCCTCGGGTTTAATTATCACTATCTGGCGGGCATTTATAAATTTACGGTGAGGCCTTTGAACGGTGCGGATATCGAGGAAATCGCGCAGGACATTATAGGCGTAATGAATCTAAAATACGCCGGTGTTATGGGTTTTGGCGGGCATTTTGAAGTGGCTGATATCGAACCGATGGGCAAACTTTCAACTAATTTAGGCGGAGATTGGACAGTTTACATTCCGTACATAGCCGCTGGAGTGATTGCACTTATCCTTCTGAGGAAGCTATGAGTGAAATGAGCGAGACCATTGAAATGAAAAGAGACGCCCAGGGCGTTTACAGGCCTGTCTTTAAAAAGGCGGGCAATAAGGGAAGCGCGGTAACTGCCGGATCACGGCGGACCGCCCCCGTCAGCTTCAAGGACGAAGCGTTTAACGCCCTGGGTGAAATAGCTTTAAAGCACGCCGATAAGGCGTTAAGGAGGCTTTTTAATGTCTAGCGCAAAACAGCAGGCGGCCCTGAAGCAAAGCCAGGCCATCATGAAGCTGACGCCGAAATACCGGGCCAAGGGCATGGGGCTTAAAGAGGCATGGGCAGCGGCCAAAAAGGAGTTTCTTAAAGGCAAGAAAGATTCCGGGCAAGCCGGAATGACTTCCAGAAAAAAGGCGAACCCGAAAAAGGCGGCAAAGAAAAAAACCCCGGCAAAGAAAAAGCCCGCATCGCGGAAACAGGCCAGGAAGAAAAATCCGGGCACTTTGCTTTTACTGGGCAATCCCCGTAAGGGCAGGCGCAATCCCGCGGACTCCATTAAATCCATGGTGGAGATATACGGCCAGGTGCTGGACATATCAGCCGTGAAGGGGCAGGGCGCCCATTATCAGGGCGAGCCGTTTATCCACGAATTCAAAAGAGAGGGGACCAAACTGTACGGCCTTCCCGCGGGCGCGGTGATCACGCTGCCGGATGGCGATTCATACAAGCTGGAAACCAGGACGCTGCTTGCATTAAACAAGAGGAACGATCTGTGGGACCTGTATCAACAGTAAAGAAAACGGCAATGACCGCTAAAACGGCGAAGGCAAAAAAGTTGCTGGTTGAAGGGCTTAAGGCTATTACCGCCGCAAAGAAGGTCATACATTCCGCGCTGGACGATCTGGCGGAGCTGGATGCGATGAAGTAAGCGGCATTTGACATAAGGGCTTAATTCTCAGGGTACGCGAGAGCAAAGGCCGGTTTGGGAGAGATCCCGGACCGGCCTTTTTTATTTGGTCCGTGAAAGGAGGGTTGAGAGAGTTGGCGATTTTGAAAGCCGGACATTTCGGGAGTAAAGAGCCGTTCATGAAGAACCCGCGCGGCAAAAAGGCCGGGCGCAAGCGGAACGGCGTTAAACGGAAAAGAAAAAACGTACAAACGAAAGGAGGTGTCAGTTCAATGGCACACACCAAGACGAAAAGGAAACGCAATCCGGAGAGCAAATCTGCCCGGAGAGCGGCCGCCAAGCGCGGCTGGGCGCACAGGAAGAGCAATCCCCACGGCAGGAGGCACAAAAGGAATAACCGCAGGAGCAATCCCATTCTGCTGGGCATGACCCCCATGCAGATAGCAATGGGGCTTATAGGCGGCGGGCTTACCGCTGTTGTACCTACGTTCCTGAAGGCGGACACAGTGGAAAAGAAGTATCTGTACTCCGGCCTTACTGCGGTTGGCGGCTACTTTGTGGCCAACAAGATCCGCAGAGGCACCGGCGCGGCCTTCGCGCTGGGCAGCGTGGTAGTGATCGGCGTGGACGCGCTGAGGCAGTACGTCCTTAAAAAGGCCGTGATAGCGGCAGCTACCCCGCAGGGCATTGTTCCGATCGCAGTGCCCCAGGGCACGCACCTGAAGGCCCTTGCCGCGCCTGGCGTGATGCAAGCCCCGGTAGCCAGCAGGCCACTGGGCGCGTACCTGGACGAGAGCGACGTGACGTTTGGCGGCGGTATCAACCAATAACCACAACCCCGGGCACCGCATACCGGACCGGGAAGAGAAAAGGTAAACAAAGATGTTACTGAAACACGTTTCGGCATACAAGCCGCTTACCATAAGGGACCTGGTAAGAGAGATAGACGAAAATCCCGGGATCATGGACGTAAAAGGGATGAAAGACTTCGACCCGAAAAGCTGGGAGATCATTTTCCAGCCGATATATGACAGGGTGCAGTACCCGGCGGCCGGTACCACCGCCATTTCCTTCTTCGCCAAACAGCTCGGAGCCAGCGATACACTGAACACCAGCGGCACTTCCGGCACCAGGCAGAAAAACCTGAGGGACACCAACCTGCAGCAGCCCAACCAGCTGAGCGACCAGGCTTTCCTGTGTATGGGCTGGCAGATAGGCTACCTGCCCTTGAGCACCGGCATTGCCGCAACCTCCATGCTGAATTACCAGGACGATATGGCGAAGATAGCCGGCGGGTCCTCCCTTACGGTGAAATTCATCAATAAGGAATACGGCAACGATTTCCTGATGAATGTCCCTTCCCCGTTTTCTCAGAAAGGGTCCATGGCTGTTGCCATGTACGGACAGACCGCCGCCACGGAGCACGTGATAGGAGGCCCTGGCGGATACGGCGAGGGCAAACTCACGTCCAGCAGGCCTATGGACCCGCCTTACCTGATAGGCATGGGCGTAGGCTTCTACGCCAACGTGACTTGTGACGGCACGGCGCTTTCCAGCAGCAATCCGATGGACCTTTTCTTCCAGTTCCTCGGGTACAGGATAAGGCCGAAACAGTAGTTGTTTTCATGGCGGGGGGCGGCAACGCCCTCCGCTGCATAAAAAAGATAATGCCCCTACCAAAGGGGAGGAGGTTACAACCTATGTCGTGGAAAATGCCTTTCTGGTATAACTTCAATGCCCTGCCTTTGGCCGCTGGAACGGCAAACGCGGCGCCTACGGCAAGCGTTTTCAGTTCTATTCCATTGACATCACAGCCTGACGCGGATTTTGAGGCGTTAAGGCTTGCGTATACGAACACGGACCCCCGTGTTTACCTTAACTTCAAGGATTCCACGGGAAAAACCTTCAATGACGATCCCGGCCTGGACGCAAGGCTTTACTGCGGACAGCTCCTGAATTTAGGGGCGGGCGGGAATGCGCTTATCCTTAAAAATCTGGCGAAGCCGATACCGATACCGGCCAACACATCCTTTACCGCGAAGATGGCGGATTTTTCCGGCGCTCAGAATAACGTGCGCTTGTGCATGCACGGAGTAAAGGACATGCCAGGCGTGCCCCCGTGGGTAATGAGAGGCCGCAAATACAAAGAAGGCGGAGAACAGCACTGGACGGTGCCCGCCTATTCCCTGGGCATCGCGGCCAATGGCAACGCACAGCCCTCAATCGCCGCCCCGGCGCGAAGGGACCTTTTCATTACAAAGATACTGGCGATAAGGACCGGCGCGGCAACTATCGAGATGAACGCGGGCGGGTCCGGAATGGACCTCCAGAACAGCCCTATTCATCTGGACAATCTGACGGGCAATATCGCGGGCTACAACCAGCTTTTACAGCCCATATACATACCGGCGCTTTCCTCATTTTGGATGAACATAGTGGACCTTTCCGGGGCCACCAATAACGTAACGCTCCACTTTGAGGGCGTGATGAAGGAGTTTTAATGGCGGCGCAAAAAGACACAGATATTGATGTGCTTTTACGCATCGAAAACCTTTTGCGTTATCACCTGAAGCCGCCCTTCGCGCGGGACTTCGATGTTTTTGCGGGGATACAGATAGCCGCTACTGGCGGCGGGGACCTGACGGTTGTTTCTTTTCAGGTGCCCAAGGGAGTAAAAGGCGTGCTGAAAGCCGTGGGGCAGGATGCGGACCAGCCGAATGTTTTTGTAGGCAACTCCACCTGGAAAGTGGAAATTGACGGGTCCGCTCAAACCGGCTGGGGCGGGGTGAACACCCAGGTTGGCACGGTGGAAAACCCGGAGGATGTTGTTATACCGGTGAGCGAAAACCAGACCATAAAACTGACATGCTCATTGACGGATGCGGCCAATATCTCTTTACCCGTAAACGTTTATGGGCGGTTGAAGGGCTATTACTGGCCGGTAAGTGTGGGGGTTAATCAATGAGCATAAAATACATAGCTCCGGTAGGCGGGGGGGCTGTTCTGGCACAAGCGCGCATTCCTGGGGTAAGGACCTTACAGAACCTGCAAAACGTGCTTGCCGCTACTGTTACCACTCTTGGCATCGCCGGTACATACACAAGCGATGGGATAACCTGCACGCGCTTTGGCAGGCTTGTGGGCTTCGTCTATGCGGACCAGGCGGGCGATCTGTACATCGAACAATCGGCGGATGGGACAAACTGGTACGTGTCCGCGCATGTCGCGGTTGCGGCCGGCACTAACAATATAACGTTCAGCGAGGAAGTTGTGGCGCCGCTTTGCCGCGCGCGCTACGTGAACGGGGCATCGGCCCAGGGGACATTCCAGCTGGTAATGAACGGGAGGGCCATATAATGAGCGCTTTTGATATTTTTCCTTACTGGAACGAACAGGGCGGGCTTTCCGGCCTGGAAGGCGTTATGGGAACGGTGGAGATGGGGCCCGGCGGCAGGATAGGGTTTGCCGATACGTTCGGTAATTTCTATTATTTCACAAGCCCCTCAAACGAAGCGCGGTTCAGCCAGGCTGTTGGGCAAAAAGTGGAAGTGGCGGAGGACGCCATCAGCCGGACGGACCCGCGCATGCCTGTTGCCGGGCAGCTCCCCTGGACGTTGCCCGGCGTTGGCGCGCCTTCCTCCGGCAATCACAAATGGAGGAATATAGACCTTTTTGCGGGGATAGGCCTTGCATCCCTGCTTTTCGGGCCGGACCTGCTGAGCGGCATATTCGGCGGCGGCAAAAAAACGGGCGGGCGGAAAAAGTCCGCATACGTTGCGCCCTCAAACAACGGAGGCAATAATGCGATTCTCGCGTGATATTTTTGCGGGCCTTTCCGGCCTTGAGGGTATAACGGGAACGGTTGTGCAGGGGAGCAACGGGACGCTTCAGCTTAAGGACAATGCCGGCAACCTGTACAACTGGAATTCCAGGATGTTCAATATGGCACCAGGGGAACAAGTGACCGCGGCTGAGGACTCGGTAACACCGGTACCTGGCGCCACTGCCACACCTGTTTCACTGGTGCCGTCTTCCGGCGCCCCGTCCGGGGCGGTCCCTGCATCTGCCTCATCCATTCCCGCGTATTCGGGCACAATGAATCCGTGGGAAAAAGACATCCTAACTGAAGTACAGAACGAAAACCCGTTCTATGCGTATCTGAGTAAGTATTACCCCGGGTGGGAAGATTACGGTTATGCTCCCCATCATGTAACAGGCCCGTTCAGGGGCGTGTCTTTAAGCATTGGACATGGCCCTGTGCTGCGCCCCGGGCAAAGTCCGTGGCTGGGCCTTTCCGGAGTTGAGGACGATATAAAGGGCTTTTACGCGGAGCACAGCAACGTTATAAAGATAGGCGCGGCCCTGCTTGGCGCGGCCCTGTTGTTTCAATGGCTTCCCGGCAAGAGGCGGTAAATGGATTTTTTTGCCGGCATGCCGGGCGATCCGCTTCAGTACGGCGATGAAGGGCTTGAAGGGTTTTTCAGCTCTATAGGCCACTTCTTTTCCAACGTGGGGAAAGCCGTGGGGCAAGCTGGCCACGATGTCATAAAGGCCGTGGGGCGTTCTAAAGTCGGGGACGTTGTGGCGCCGCTGATCACTCACCCGGACAGGATACTGCCCACGCTGGCCACGTTTGCCAGCACTACCCTTATGACGGGCAACCCGATAGCCGGGGCCATCGCTGCAGGAGCTCGGGAGTATATGGGCGGCAATCAGATATTCGGTGGATCCACCATGCTTGCATCGGCGGCGGGGTCAGCCGGGTTTTCAGCGTTCAATCCAACATTCGCGCAATCGGCACAGATGTATGCCAACCCGCTGGACAGCATCTATAACGGCGCGCAATCGCTTTTCAGCCCTGGAGGGGCGGCTATCCCCGGGGCATCTCCATCAGGCGGCTTTCTTTCCACCATAGAGGCGGACGCAAAGAAGCTTTTGCCCTCTGCCCTTCCGCTTTTAATGGGCGGCGGATCGGCGGGCCTGGATACATCGGGCACCGGAGCACCCAGCCCGATCCCCTATGTTTCCGGCGGCGGCGGTTACGGCATGCCCGTAGCGGATACGTCTTCAACGGACACAACCGGCGCAGACGGACCCGCAAGTCCGGCACAGGCTTCAGCGCAGATGCCAACTGAAACGGGCGGTTTAAGCAATAAGCAGATAGCCCTGATATTCGCGGCAGGGTTTGGCGGTTTGCTGTTGCTCACAAAAACAAAAAGTAAGGCGCTTTCCAAGAGATGAACTCCATTCAGGAAATAGCCAAAAACAACGCCGCCCGCTTCGATGTGCCGGTGACGTGGGTGCTGGCCATCATCCAGACGGAAAGCTCTTTTAATCCCAACGCCATGAACCCGCGCGATCCGTCTTACGGGCTCATGGGCATAAAGCTGTCCACGGCGCGGGAGATAGAGCCTGCCATAACGGCCCAGGAGCTGATGCAGCCCGCAAAGAACATCGAGATAGGTACTATCTACCTCCGCAAGCTCCGGGGACAGTACGGCGATCTTGAGGACGTATTTGCGGCATACAAGGGCGGGCATCCCTGGGCGGCATCGTCAGACCAGGCAAAAGAGAATGTCACAAAGGCGATAGTGGCCGAAAGGCAATGGGCTTTGAAACTGGGGCTTCCGCAGTACGCGGGGGCCGCGCCGGCATCCGGCGGATTCATCAAAAAATACTGGCCGCTGTTGGCGGTTGCCGGGCTAGTGGCGTTAATACGGGAGTGAAAGGATTTCTTAAATGGATATGGGAAGCGCGGGAAGCGGAGCTGGCGGCGGGTTGCTTATGTCTTTAGTGGCGTGGTTTGGGCTTACCCGGCTTTTTGTTTCCAAGGAAACCTGCACGGCATGCAAAGAGGGCAGGGCGGAGGCTCAGAAACTGCGCGATGAACACCTTGAACGCATAGAAACTAAATTAGACAGAGTATTGGAGAAATTAATATGAGAAGCGTTTCTGCTGATACAACCTTACAGCCAACGGACGGCACGCTTGAGGTGGACTGTTCGGGCGGCGATATCACGATAACTCTGCAAAGCTGGACACAGTACGCGCTTTACTCGGAGGCTGCGATAGTCCGCACGGACCGCAGCATAAACAAGCTTACCATCGTGCCGTTCGCGGGCGAATACATAGAGTGGCAGACACAAATGGGCGTCCCGCCGGATCAGTACAATAAATCAGTTTATTTTCTCCAGTGCATCCCCGGCGGATGGCGGAACCCAAGGGGGAAGTCACCCATAAATCTTTATCCGGAGGTAAATTCGCTATGAAAATAAAATTCCCCTTAATTATGGTAGTGGCGTTTTTTGCCCTTTGCTCGCTTACATACGCGCTCACCAGGCCCTACGTGGATAGCCAGGGCGTGATGCACTTTCCCAACGGAGCGGATTACAACGGCCCGACATCTTTTGATGACATTAAGACAAAAGGCCCCTGGCTGGACGTGCGTGCTTTTGGCGTTGTAGACGACCCCACGGACATTAACAATGCCACCAACACCACGGACTTTCAGGCCGCGATAGATAATGCGATTGCATTACAGGAGCCTCTTATTTGTCCTACCGGCACATACCATATTACGCAGCCGTTGCGCGGCTTCCAGTTTGCAGGAGGGGCATTCACCCCGTTCACATCCTTTACGCTGGAAGGCATGAAGATGCCCGCTGAATCCTCTAGCGCAATCGGAAACACCTGCGACATAGAGGCGGACTTTTCAAATGCGCCCGCGCTGATTGTGCAGGGCGCTCGGTCTGTGATGATAAAAAATGTGCGTATTCACGGGCAGAATGATTTTTCCGGATCATGGTCTGACGCATTACTGATGGGACCTGCCAGCGGGTACGTGATTAACGGGGCCAGAGATTCGCGCTATTCGCCGTATACCGGCATAGCGATAGACCCGTTTTACACATCCCTGCCCTCCGACGGGGGTTATCCCGGCTTGTCACAGTATTATGTTGCGTCCGCAGTGGGCAGCAGCCATATTGAGATCGACAACGTGATGGTGCAGGGGTTTGTTGCCGGAATTGGCATTCAAACAGGCGGATACCTGGGCAACGGCGCGGAAATGGTCTTGAATAACGACTTCCTGGAATATAACAAGGTTGGCTTGGCCATGACCAGCACGCAAAGCCGAAACATTTTTTGGTATGGAGGTAACATCGGTTATGCGTGGGCGGGGATAGACGGCCTTTTGTACGGAGCGCAGCAGGGGGAGTTACCCCATATATCCGGAATAGGAATGGGGCAGGCCAAATATCTGCTTGACGTTTATGACCGGGGCGGTAGTAGCAACGAGATAAACGGGCTTCACGCTGAAACCTTTGGCAGTATAGGATTTTTAGGCACATCGGCATCGACATCCCGTGACCCCTTTATAATCAACGGCGGCGAACTGACTTTCTACATGCCTGTTTCTGGGGCCGTCCCGGATTTTCAGCTTCTTACGTATTCGCCGTTTGAATGCGACGGATGCAATATTTCAGAGGCTTTTGGGGCGGGCGGCGCAGGCGGCGGAGTAAACACATTCCCGTTACGTTTTGCAACGGCCAACCAGGAAGATGTTGCGCCAATAACATTTAAAGATTCGTATTTTACGGCATATGAGAATGGGTTTGCTCTGGCCCCGCTAAACGGCCAGTCGGCTCAAGTGACACAGGGAAATAACTTCTTCTTTGAGAATAATACGCTTGGCGATGGGGGTAGCAGCGGGCCGTCCGGTGGATCTGCAGTTTTCAGCGATAAGATGATAATGACCTCAGATACCAACCTGAACAAAGCGCTCGTCCCCTATGGAGCAACGGCGATGTTTCAGGACGGCACAGGGGATCTTTATCATGTGGATGCAAAGCAGAATTATGCACTATTAAACGCCGCCGCGCCTGTAACCATATCCGGAGGAACAGCCACTTTTTCAGTGGCCGATGCCAACACCGTGGAAGCGGGGGATATGGTATATGTTTACAATGCCGTCAGTGCTTACGAAGGGCCGGGCGGCGCATCGTTTACCGATAACGTCACATGCCTTGGCGTGGTCAATGGAGTGTCCGGAAATACCGTGACCGCTTTCGGCGTACCGCAGGACTTTCCCGCAGGCACATACGATTTATACGCGCACCATTGGGGCCGCTGGCATGCGGCAAGTACAGGAACATTAACAGGCAACAGTACGTCTATTACAAGCGTAACAAATGCTACCGCGTGGGCCGTGGGCGACCATATTGCAGGCGCAGGCATCCCGGCGGGCGCATACATTACGGCGATCAGCGGCACTACGTTTACCATTAGCGATCCGGCCACAACCGGCGGGTCTGCGGTGCGGCTTTATGACGCCAATATTTTCACGTATTCGCCCGGCGGCGGTTCCAGCACACCCACGGTAACCTCGTACATAGCCAACGCAACGGTGCCGGATTCGGCCCTGGAGCGCGGCTTTGTGGATAACACGGGTGCCACTTCCAATATCACCCTTACGCTTCCGGCCTGTACGTCCACTGTGGATTCCGGCGTGTTTTACGTGACCGTGGCAGACACCATCACGATTGCGCCCAACGGCACTGACCAAGTGGCCGTGGGCGGTCTGAACTGCACGGCCGGGCATTCAGTAACCAGTGACACCAACATAGGCACGTTTGTAGGCCTCAGTTGCCTGGCATCGGGCAAGTGGTATCTCACCGGCATAAACGGTGGCTGGACATGCAACTAGAACGCAAGCTGACCCTGAAAGGCCTGATGTGCCTGATTGCGCTGGCCTATCTCCTGATCGGCATTGTGTGGGTATCGCTTGCTCATGCGGCCACGGGCGATATCCTCTCCGTGACGGTCATAAACACAACGGCGGCGGCGGATGTTACCTCCGCCTGCAATACGCCTGCGGCTTGTGACGGATGGGTAGCCGAGGTGGTGGTAAACGGCGTGGCCTCCGGAGGCACGTACAGCTTGGGCATGGGGACGCATAATAATCCGGCCAATGCAAAAATAGTTTGCACGGCCACGTCTTCGGGATACGATGCGGGCGGCAACCCCACAACCATTAACCGCACGCTGTACGGCACAAAGATTCTGCGGAAGGTCTACAACTCCGGCTATACAACGCCTTATCCAAACGATGAAACATCGAGCGGGGGCAATCTTTATATCCGGGTTGCGCTCTCCGATGTTGTTTACAGCGCCGATACCGTTTCCTGCAATATTGCGGCAGGGTTTTATAATGATGGTACGCATTCAAGCAATGCGGCCTCCGGCGTTTCGGCGGTGAATGATTCAACGCTTGCATATTCGCAGGCGCGTGTTATCGCAAACTGGAGCTGGCCGGGGTGGACGCGGATAACGGGGCCTTCCTTTACCGTGCGCGCGGTGGCTTTTCAACGGCACGCGCAAAACGGCAAGCCCGTTGCCGCCGTGCTTTTTACGGCCTCAGATCAGCATAGCAACACAGTTACGGCCCTGGTAAACACGCCCACAATCGATCCCGCCATGCAGGACGCGGGCGGAAAGGTTGTGGAGTACGTAGGCACGCTTTCCACCAGCACACTTACGCAGGGCGATTTGATTACCGTGAACTTCAAGGCGTTCCCGTGGGTGGGAGATTCCACGGCCATAATGAATACCGCAGACCGCGTGAACACCCAGCCAACGCCCTTATATGCGCCGGAGTATTTCATAAACGACAAGAGCGGCACTTATGGCACCGGCGCGGTTGTAGTGGACGGCACAAGCGGCAACGATTCCACCTGCCAGGCGGTTGCGGAATCGGCCTTTAACGGCTCTTCCGATGCGGCCACTTTAAACCCATGCCTGACCATCGGGAAAGCCGCAATAGTGCTACGAGCATGGAATGCGGCCAACTCATCGCCTGCAAGGACGGACGAGGCCGGAACAGTGTATGTGAAGTCGGGCACATATAGCTGGATAGGGACATCCACATCCATAGGCGCAAGCTCCGGAACAAACTACGATAAGGCGTGGTCCACCGTTACAACCTTCCCCGGAGTAGCGCAGGCCGCCGTGATAATAAACGGCATTACAGCATCGGGCAACTATTGGGGTACTACGCCCTTGAAAGTCTCCGGTATAACGGTTAATGTTACTTCAGGTTCCCCGGTGGAGATATTCAACGCCAGTGGGAGTTATCTCTGGATTCACAACTGCGCACTTACAATGACCTCCGGCACTACGCTTACATATGGATGGCCTGCGGTATATTGGACAGATAACACAGTAGGTAGCAATGGCACCTGCAACGGCGGCAGTTCCGCGCCTTGCGCGGCAGGGGCTTTTACAAATTACAGCACCACTTCCCCTGCCGTTTTAGTGCGGGGCAATAACCTGACGGGTTTGGGGCAGACAGTAACAGCCTATACTTTTTTGGGCAACTTATTTGCCCCCTCAGTAGCCGATACCAGCTTTGCCGTACAGACTTGGGACAGCGCAAGTAGTGGTTACATGCCTACTGATACACAACCGATATGGGCATTCAATAGACTTTATAACTTTAAAATAACGTCAAATAGCCCAATTGGATTATTTGGTACCCAGTCTTCTCCATTGGGAGCGGCAATTATTCAAAATGTATTTGAATATAACGCATCTGTTTCTACGTCACTGGTGCGCATTGCTGCTGATGGAACGTCAAATTCCCCTGTAAATAATGTAATGCTCTGGAATAATGACTTGGTAGGCCAGCGCATAAACCGCTGTTATAACGACAATGGAAGTACAGCATATCTGCGCACAGGATGGTCTGAGATAGGCCAGCTTTACGAATCTACCGCTGTCAAATCAGATACATTCAGCCCCCCGAATGCGGGACGTGTAGGCAATTGGGCGTGTGAATATGGAGCGGGGAATAGAGATGGCATAGATGGGGAAATCGGCACACCGTCCAATCCGGTGGGGGTAGCAGGGCAGTTCCAGGGTGAGTTTACCGGACTGGACAGTAATTTTATTGCGACCTCTGCCGATGGCACATCGAACACGCAGGCATCCGGAGAGCCGCCTACAAACAATGCCGCCATGCACGCAGTCGGTTGGTTTGGCTTCGTAAACCGGCAGGCGTGGGACGGCACAAGCACCCACAACGGTGACGGGGATTATCACCTGACGTTCGGCTCGCCTTCGGTGGACTTAGTACCGGCAAGCGGCGCGGTGCTGCCGTTCGACATAGACGGCAATACCCGCTTTGATGATGGACACGGCAGCGCAGGGGCTTACGAAAAGAGGCCAAACACAACGGCGGGGGCGGTGTTTTGAACCACTGTGAACGAAAAAGGAGACAGCGTGAAGAAAAAATCTTCCATTCTTGAATTCGGCAAATCGGTAATAGATGCCGTGGTTACATGCCTGTTTATTTTTTCCCTGGGCATTATCTGGCTATGGCTCATGTCCGGCGTTATGGTGAGCGGGCAGTTTGACACAATGGAGCGGCGCACCTGGTGCATAATCGGAGGCCTGGTTTTCTGGGTGCTTTTGGACCGCCTGGAATTCCGGGGTTTCTCTACAAGGAAAATGCTAAGTGAAAACGCGATTGCTTACGCTATTATCGTTGGCGCTTTTCTACTCGGCTTCTTTTTCGCCTAACGCTAATGCGCTGTCCATAAGATATGATCTCAGCCTCAGACACTGGGGCCAGTTCTATTTTCCGTATCAGGACTGGCATTGGGGCAAGGCCCAGGCCGCGGCTGAAAGCAATCTGAATCCGGATGCCAGGTCCTATTGCGGCGCCGTGGGACTTTTCCAGCTTATGCCGTCCACCGCAAAGGGGTTGAAGGTGAACCCATATGACCCCGAACAGAACATCATGGGCGGGATCCGGTACGACCGGCAGCTATGGAGAATTTGGCGCGGCATCAAGGATCCCGGGGCACGGCATGATTTCACCTTTGCCTCTTACAACGCCGGGCCGGGCTGGATAATCAAGGCCCTCCGGAAAATCCACGGAGCGCAGTCCTGGGCGCCCGTAGGGGCCGCTCTGCCAGCGGTGACGGGGCCAGGCAACGCCAGGCAGACCAACAGCTATATCGCCCATATCAGGGCGTTTTACAAACGATTCACAGGGCAGTAACCGGCGGGGATTCCCCGCTTTTAAAAAAAGGAGGTCTGATGGAACCGGTATCAATCGTAGTGGCAGCTATGGCATTAGTGATGGTTGGAGTGCTTTCCGTTATTTTCGTCAAGCACGTAGAAAATCATAACCCGCAGCATATCGCTGAACTGAAGCAGGCTGCGGCAGATGTAAAAACGGCCGTAACCGATGTCAAGCAGGCCACGGTCCAGGGCGTAAACGATATAAAGCAGGCTGCGGACAAAACGGCCAGCGATATCAAGCAGGCCGCGGCGGACACACAGAAAGGGGTTTAAGGCCATGACGTGGAAGGACATAGGACAAACACTGATAGGGCAGGGGCTTCCGCTTCTGGGCAACGTCCTTTTGCCGGGAGTGGGAGGCACCGCCGGCACACTGGTTGCAAAGGCCCTGGGCTGCACTCCGGATCCCGAGGCCGTCAGCAAGGCCCTTGCAAGCGCGGACCCGGCCACGTATGCCAAATTGAAGGAGCTTGAAGATCAGCATCAGGAAGCGCTTATCAATCTGGGCATAGAAAGCGATAAAGCATACCTGGCCGATGTCCAGAACGCCCGGCAGCGGGAAACGGATATAGTCACAAAGACAGGCAAAAAGGACTGGAATCTTTACTTGCTTGCCTGGACTGTGATAGTGGGCTTTTTTCTGCTTGTCTGGGAAATGACCTTTGCCAGTATACCCTCTGCCAATCTGGGGCCTGTAAATCAGCTTTACGGGGCCATGGCCGTGGGTTTCGGAACTGTGCTGGCTTATTTCTTTGGCAGCTCCAAGGAGTCCTCGGATAAAAACCAGATGCTTTACAATTCCGTGCCGGCGGCTTCATCGAACACCGTGCAGGGGAAATCATAACTTTCCCCGCCCTCACAGCGGGAAACCTCTTGTCAGGGGCCTATACGCGCAGATAGGCGCATCGAGGGCGGAAAACATTGGGTTGGGCGGCAGACCGGACCTCCCCGCCCCAAGGGCCTGGCAGAAATGCCGGGCCCTTTTATTTACTGCCCGTCCCCGCCAAAATGCACTACACCCCAGTCATTGCCGCTCTTGTAGACGGCCGTATTGTCCGGGACCCGCTGTATAAAATAGACGATAAGAAGGAATATCAGAACGGCGAAACCTATTTGCAGAATTAGAGTAATGCCTCTTTCCAGACCATCTCCGCTTTTTTCCTGAGGCTTGGAATCCTTTGCCACGGATCCCCGGCCCTTCCGATAGAAATAAACAAGCGCCGCAATGATGATCAAACCCCACAAGGTGACCCCCTCGCCCCTTTGCAGTCCCGACATTTCCCCGACATGGGAAACATCTATGTATTTAAGTCTAATTTTAGATTGCAAGTAAAAACAGCAACTTATGAGAGCGCGCCTGGGAGGATTCGAACCTCTGACCCTCGGCTCCGGAGGCCGATGCTCTATCCACTGAGCTACAGGCGCGGGGATTTTTTGGGGTGGGTGATGGGTTTCGAACCCACAACACCTGGAGCCACAGTCCAGTGCTCTGCCGTTGAGCTACACCCACCATTCTATGGAACAAGGCGCATGTGGGCAGGCAACGGATTGACCTGCCTTAAACCCAGCCCCTTGATCCGTTAGCCTTGTATTATATATCAAAGGAGACCCAGTCAGCTATATCCCTGCTTGTCTGCGTTTTCGCAGGGCATGTATAATCACTATTCATAATAATAAGGAGGTGTTTTTAA